>Ga0210406_10000312_pt1 | contig 69633 bp, 52 predicted proteins | sample IncBWC30MmetaG_FD_155454 | JGI IMG/M metagenome (GOLD analysis project Ga0210406, IMG submission 155454) | Forest soil microbial communities from Barre Woods Harvard Forest LTER site, Petersham, Massachusetts, United States - Inc-BW-C-30-M | ecosystem: Environmental > Terrestrial > Soil >...
CGGGCGCGCAAGTCGCTGCTGGCTGGGGTGCCGATGAACTGGATGGTCAAGTGGGCAGGAGCGTTTCCGCCGTTCGTGCGCGAAGCGCAAGGGGCCCACTTCTTCGACGTGGATGGACATCGCTACGCGGACTTTTGTTTGGGCGACACGGGAGCGATGACCGGGCATTCGCCGTTTGCTACCGTCAAGGCCGTGGAAGAGCAGTCGCGACGAGGCATCACGCTGATGCTGCCGGGGGAAGACTCTATTTTTGTAGCCGAGGAACTGCAGAGACGCTTCCAGTTGCCGTACTGGCAGTTCGCGTTGACCGCTACGGATGCGAATCGCTTCTCCATCCGGCTGGCTCGGCAGATCGCGGGACGTTCGAAAATTCTGGTCTTCAACTGGTGCTATCACGGCACAGTGGATGAGACGTTCATTACTCTTCAATCCAATGGAGCGGCGGGGCCGCGGCCTGGGAATATTGGACCGCCCGTGAATCCGGCAGTAACGACCAAGGTGGTCGAGTTTAATGATGTCGGTGCACTGGACCGGGCGCTTGCCACCGGCGATGTCGCTTGCGTGCTAGCAGAGCCAGCTATGACGAACGTCGGCATCGTGCATCCGCAACCGGGATATCACACTGCCCTGCGCGAACTCACTCGCAAGCATGGGGCCCTGCTCATCATCGACGAGACGCACACGATCTGCGCGGGACCGGGGGGTTATACGCGAGCGGAGAGTCTCGAGCCTGACATCCTCGTCTTCGGCAAGACCATCGGGGGAGGCATTCCCGGCGCGGCTTATGGCTTTTCGCAGGAAGTTGCCGAACGCATCGCCGCTAAACAGGAACTCGAAAACTGCGATGTGGGCGGGATCGGAGGCACCCTCGCCGGGAACGCGCTTTCTCTCGCGGCCATGCGCGCCACACTGACGAAAGTTCTTACCAAAGAGGCCTTTGACCGGATGATTCCGATGGCCGAGCGTTGGAAAGCGGGCGTGGCCAAGGCCATTGCAGATGCGGAATTTCCCTGGCACGTGACTCGTCTGGGGTGCCGGGCCGAATATCTTTTCAGCTCCAAGGAGCCCACCAACGGCAACCAGGCCCACGACGCGATGGATTTTGAGCTGGAACGATTCATGCACCTCTACGCCATGAATCGAGGAATCTTGCTGACGCCGTTTCATAATATGGCGCTGATGTCGCCACAGACGGAAGCGGAAGATGTGGACCGGCATACCAAAGTGTTCCGGGAGGCGTTGAAGGAACTCGCCGCGTAGGCCGATGTTCACGCAGCCGGAAGAAGCCGGCCCGCAGGGGCAAAAGATCATCCTATGCGGCAATCTATCGGCGCGGCTGAACGCTCTGCCCTTGTCAAAACCGGCTGTCCCCAAACTTTCCCTCCCCCGGGATGCTCCTTTCAGACCGAGATCAGATACGGTCTGAGCCGCTGACCGTCGTTCTGTTAGTCTGTTTTCTTCTGAATGAGACGCTCCGCGAAGAAAACCCTATGGGCTCTGGCTGTGCCGTTTGTGTTCACAGCGTGCGCGACAATCGGGCCGCCGCAGCCGCCATCGCTGGAGTTGCCGAAGCCTCCTTCGGATCTGCGGGTTACGCGCAAAGGCGATCACGTGACTCTTACCTGGACTGCTCCAATCGTTACGAGTGATCGGCAGACAATACGAAGCTTGGGTCCAACGAGGATTTGCCGCCGAGGGCAAATGGAGTTGACGCAGTGCGGTATTCCGGTGGGAGAGGTACCTGCGCAACCGAGTCCCGGCAAGAGTCAGCCTGCCAAGCAGAAAGGTTCGAGATCGTATACTGACTCACTCCCGGCACAGCTTCAAAGTGACGATCCTTATGGCTTCATTACTTATGCCGTCGAAGTGCTCAACGCCGAGGGTAGAGGCGCAGGTCTTTCGAATCAGGTGCGGGTTTCGTCGGCGCGCACTCTTCCGTCGCCGCGGGACTTTGCTGCACACGTCACAGGACAGGGCGTTGTACTGAGTTGGACCAACGATCTTCCGCTGAATCCCACCAAAGATGTGCACTACATCTATCGCATTTACCGCCGCCTTGAGGGCAGTTCGCAGCAAACTCTTGCCGGCGAGATTCCGACAGGCAGCGAAGGCAACCCCAATTTTACGGATCCGAGCGTCGAATGGGAAAAGACATACGAATATCACGCGGAGACGGTGAGGGTGATTGCTCAGGAAAACAAACCGGAACTAGCGGTCGAAGGCGACGACACGTCAGAGATTAAAGTCTTTACCCACGATGTTTTTCCACCTTCCGTTCCGTCCGCGTTGCAGGCGGTGTCTTCCGGACCGGGACAGAAGACCTTTGTTGATCTGGTATGGGCTCCGGTGGCCGACGTCGATCTCGACGGATACAACGTGTATCGCCATGAAGTCGGAGGGGGGGTCGTGAAGTTAAACGCGGAGACGGTGAAGACTCCGGCGTACCGGGATCCGAATGTCAAGTCCGGAAAGCACTACTTCTATTCGGTCAGCGCAGCGGACGTGCGCGGGAACGAGAGCGCCCGTTCGGAAGAAGCCGACGAAAAAGTCCCATGAGGAAAGACAACTACGTGGATGAAATCCTCGCAGAGTCTTTCGGTCAGTTGGGAGCCACCGCACGCCGCGCATGGTAGCCCTTACGAGCCCGAACCTGCAGTCTTTTCCCGTCCTTTTCGGCAATCACGCTGATTGGGCGATAGCTCCCATCGGGCTGGAAATCGGCAGGCTTGTAGGCAACGAAGTAACGGCTACGGATCAACTCATTCAGCTTGTCGAGAGACCGCCCCAAGGTCATGATGTCGCCCGGAAACATCGCCTCGCCTCCGGTCCGTTCCGCCAGCATTTCTAACACACTATCGGCGTCGGTCTTATCGCCTCGGTCCTCTCGAGTGCTCACCGTATAAATGGTTACACCAGTTCTCTCGGCAGCTTGAATGCTCTGTTTCAAGCTGCTGTGGCTGGAATTATCTTCGCCGTCGCTCAGGATCACCAGAACTCTAGCCACGCGCTCGCTCTCAGGATACGCGTCCAGCTTTCGACACGCGAAAGATACTGCATCGAACAGCGCAGTTCCTCCGCCGTTAGCCAGCTTTTCAATTCCCTGCCCCAGTTCAGCCGGGTCTGAGCTGAAATCTTGCGTGACAGTGTTCTCTTGGGAGAAGCCCGCTATGAAAGCCAAGTCTGAATGGCTGCTTAGGATTTTTTGTACGAACTTGGTCGCAGCATGCTTTTCAAACAAAAATCGGTCATGCACAGAGCCGCTGGTATCGACGATCAGAGCAAGCCGCAGGGGCAGCTTCGACTGTGGAGCAAACTGTTCCATCCGGTCCGGCGGCTTGTTGTTGTCCAGCACCCGGACGTTGGACTCCTGCAAATCGTTCACCATATGACCGTGTTGGGTGACGGTGAAGAACAGGGTGACCTGATCGACGCTCGTACGAATCGTCCATCCACTGGCGAGACCCGGCGCCATCTGCGAATCGGAGAAAGATGTCGTGCTGCGGTTCGCATCCGGGGCTGCGCTCGCCTCGACTAGGGCACCGCAATCCTCGCAACTCCCGGCGTCAGACTCACTTCCCAAATCACCTAACTCGGCCTTCAATCTCTGCGCGTTCGGAAACGTCGATGGCCGCAGCGAAGCGACCATGGTCGGGTTTTGCGTAGGAGTGCTGGCGCTGGCTGCCCGAACTGCCTTGTTATGCGTAAGCGCGGCCAGGTTCTGGCGCGCCGTGGGAGCGAAGGCATCGGTTGGATCTTCGCCAAGAAACAGGTTCAGTTCCCGCTCCATGGCTTCGAAGTCCTTTAAAGACATGGCTGCGGACGCGGCGACGTAGTGCACACTGGCCATTCCTTTGTGATCGAGCGCATGAACCAGTTTGGCAGTTTCAAGAGCCTGCTGGAACTGCCGGGTTCCATTTTGCGCGTAGGCCAAAGCGGATAGGATTTTGGGGTCCTTGGGACGCAAGGATGCAGCTTTTTCCAGTTGTGGTTTCGCAGTCTCAAAATCGTTCATGGACAACGCAACGAGGCCGAGATTCATGAAGGATCCGGGAAACTTCGGGTCGAGCTTCGCAGCCACTTCAAACTCGCTTTTGGCGTGAGGCTGGTCCTCCTGATCAAGATATGCGAGTCCGAGGCCGAGATGCGCTGAAACAAACTTGGGATAGGCATCGATCGCCCGCCGCATGTGCTTGATCGCCTCTTGCGAATGCTGCGCTCTCATCAACGTGGTCGCCTGGTTAAACTCTTCGACGGCCTTGTTGGGAGCCTCCAAATCGAGCGCCGAGATCACTCCCGAATCAATCATTTCTTTCTCTTGCTTGCGCTTCTGCTCGCTCTTGGCCATGCGCCGGTTCATCTGGTCGAGAGACATTTGCGCAAAATCAATCTGCGCGAACATAGAATCGGGTCCCATATTGATATTTGGGATTTGCGCGAGCGGAGCAATCTGGCTGCAAAGAAAGAAGCCGAAGACCGCCGCGAGACGAGACTTCATGCTCGCGCGAGATTGATGGCATGGCAAAGACAACACAGAGTAACTCCTGCAAAGAACGTGGGTAGCGACCGTAGCTCGTTGGCGGTACGCCGCGAGACTTCAAACCGACGGCTCTCGCCCCAGAACCCGCGGGGGCAGCAATTATATAGTGGATATTCCCGGTCACGTATACATCTTTAAAAGTCATAGACTGATCCAGGTTTGGCTTGAACGCACAACAAAACTAAAGCTAACTAACAATAAGGGGCGTCGGCGCCATCTCGAGGGCCTCAGAGATGGGGTCTCAAAGGCGATATATCGTCCCCTCCCAAAAAAAATCTTTCTGGTGCGCGCCTCAATTTCCACGGATATGGTTAGATAGATCGCGATGAGATACTGTCGATTTCAATTCAACGACCAAGTCCAGTATGGGCTGGTTGAGTCTGTTGCCGGACGAGATGCGATTGTGCGGATTCTGCTGACTGCTCCCGAGGAGGCCGACGGGGACATAGAAAGCCTGCGCACGCGCCGGATCGAGGCAATTCCACTGGCGGAGGCCACCCTTTTGCCTCCGGTGCGGCCTTCGAAAATCGTTTGCGTCGGGCGCAACTATCGCGAGCATGCGGCCGAACTCGGGCACGACGTGCCGAAAGAGCCCCTTATCTTCTTCAAGCCAACCTCCGCGCTGTTGCCACCGGGGGGGATCGTGCGGCGCCCGAAAATCTCGCAGCGAGTCGATCACGAGGGCGAACTGGGGGTGGTAATCGGCAAGACCTGCTACCAGCCGGCGGCGGACGCCGACATCCGGCAATACATTCTTGGCTACACGTGCGTAGATGACGTTACGGCGCGAGATCTGCAAAACAAAGACGGACAGTGGACCCGGGCCAAGGGATTCGACACGTTTTGCCCTGTGGGACCCGTGGTGACCGACGAAATCGATCCGTGGGCAGGCGTCGGCGTCGAAACCCGCGTTAATGGCGAGGTGCGGCAGCAGGGCAACACGCGAGATTTCATTTTCACGTTGGACGTGGTGATTCGGCATATCGCGCAGGTGATGACTTTGTTCCCCGGTGACCTGATCCCCACGGGGACGCCTGCAGGCGTCGGGCCGCTGGTTGCGGGCGATGTGGTGGAAGTCAGTGTGGAAGGGGCCGGGACGCTGCGGAATTCCGTCGTGGACGAATGAGGACTAGTTGATCGCAGATTCACTCCTATTGCAGACGGAACCGCTCCTTCATGAGCCTCTGCAGACGAGGCTTGTAGAGGAGATCGTAGGCAAGCTCCTTGTCGGGGAACATGGCCAGAGCGGCGCGCTTGGCTCCGGCCGCCAACTCTGAGGCCTCCTCCACAGTCAGGCTCGGATCTTGACCGATGACGGACATCACCATGCTAATCATCAGTTGCAGACGGCGTATTTTGCGGGCTTCCTCTTCCCGCTCGCGCAGGGCCTCCTGCTCTCCCATAGGAAAGCTCTCGTTATGCTCGTCGTGTTGATGAATATTCATGGTGTCCCCTTTTCCCGGCCCACAGACTTGGATGACGCTACGCGGCCCGGCGTTGCGCCCCTGATAATGCTCATTCTGCCGTAGTCACCGAAGAAATCAAGTACATAAGAGGGTCGAGCCTCAAAGCCAACCGGCTTTAGCTCCGGTTCGCAACCCTTGACTCTGAAGCGGCATCCACCCTACACGCCGATTCACGGGATGTGGGCCGGACCCGGAAGCGGAGTAAAATCTCAGTAACATCGCATTAAGAGCGTAGGATTCGGCCGGTTCGGTCCGACTCCGGAATTGGAGATGTCATGGCAGAATCTGGCAATTCGACCGCCGGCGCGCAGCAGCGTCCTGATCCCAACGAGAAACTGGTAAAGGTGTTTGAATCGGAGCAGGAATCTGAGGCGCTGGTGGTCAAGGGATTGCTCGATTCCGCAGGCATCGAGAGCGATCTCACCTCCGCATCCCTGGTTCAAGACGCGTTCCCGGGGCTAGGTGGGATAATCCTGCTGGTACGCGAAGAGGACGCTGACCCCGCCCGTCGCGTGATCGCGGAAGGTCGCCGGTCGGCGCCGGATGAGGACGTAACGGCGGAGATTCCTGCTATTGAAGAGCCGCCAATGAAGCCGTAACCGAGCTGCCATCGGGATCGAAGGTGACGGCTCTGTCAAGATCAGTGCGATAGACGCGGGCTCTCGCGTCCGCCAGGCGACCGAGAACTTCGGTCCGCGGCAGACTGAAGGAATTGCCGAATCCTACCGAAATAATCGCAAACTCGGCTCTGGCCGACGCGATCAGTTCCGGTGTGGTGGCATTGCAGCCTCCATGGTGGCCGATCTTGATCAAGTTCGCCATTAGATGATCGAGCGCGGTCACACGCCGTTCCACTTGCTTTTCCGCATCGCCCTCTAGCACTCCCTCTAGCCATACCGCCTGGTATAGCTGCCAGCTATCAGCCATCGGCGTAAAACTGCTCTTGGCTGAAAGCGGACGGCTGATGGCTGAGAACTCACTTATCGCCCGCAGGTAGAATCGAGTTCGAAGTTCGCCCTTGAGGCCGTGGGAATCCCTCAGGGGCTAAAGCCCAATCTTTTTCGCTCGCCTAGCATGGACCACAGCGACCTGCCTGTTCCTTCACGATCCTTGAACCCAAGCTCAGCTGTCAAAACAGAAACGGAAGGCATTCGGTTTTTGAAATCCCATTTTCTCCCAGCGCTGATCTTTGTCAAAGAACTAAGTGCACAACGCTTTCCAAATGGTAGGTTTGCGGAAACAAATCCACCAGGTGTATTTGCTCGATGCGATACCCCGCAGCCAGTAGCGTTACGAGATCGCGCGCCAGGGTCGCCGGATCGCAGGACACATAAATAACCCGTGGCGCACCTAACTCTGCCAGCAAGCGCGCCACGCGTTCTCCCAAGCCACTTCGGGGCGTGTCCACCACCGCTAGGTCGGGCCTATGAAGGATATGAGGGAGGACGGCGCCCTTCCCGACTCGCCCCGTATTCTCCGCAGGGGCCAGGTACTGCTCCGTCGTGGCCCGAACCACCTCTCCATTCGAGGACTGATTGTAAGCAAGATCGGCTGAGGAAGTCTGTGATGACTCAACAGAAACGACGTGATGAAAGTCACATGCCAGGGCTGTGGAAAATAATCCAGCGCCGGCGTAGAGGTCAAGAGCCAATTTGCCGGATTGCCCGGCTGCAACAATCCGAACCAGTTCGTCGGTCAAGTGACGGTTGGTCTGAAAAAAGGAACCCGCGCTGACCCGGTATGCGGCGCTCGCCGTCTGATAAGTCAGATGCGTGGCGCCGATAGCGACCAGAATTTCCGGCGCGGTTGCCTTCCGATCGCCGGGATTGGCTTCGCGGAATGCCGCGACTCCTGCAATTTCGGGCACGGCGGCACGAAAGTCCTCGGCCCACACGCGCACCGCGGCTCGACGGGCTGCCCCCGCGCATCCGACGTCGATCAATAGCTGAGTGTCGTCGGCGTCGGCAAAAAACTCGACGTCCCGTACTCCCTCAGGAACTTTGCCCGCGGTTCCGCTCCGCCACAGGGCGGCGATACCCCGGTTGATCAGCGGAGAACTGATTGGACACTCTTGGACGGCCAACAGTTCGTGCGAAGCCAATTTGAAATATCCCGCTGCAAATTTGGGGCGGACCTGCACTTGCAGGCGCGAGCGGTTGCGATAATTCCACGGCGGCGAAGGATGGACCTGGATGTCGAGGGGTAACTCCAGTTTGGACGTGCGCCGCAGGGTATCGCGCAAGGTCTCCTTCTTGATCTCAAGCTGATGTTCGTAGCGGGCGTGCTGATAATGGCAGCCTCCGCACCGGGCAAAGTATGGGCAGCCCGGCTGGATGCGATGTGGAGAGGCTTTAACGATGGTCTCAACCGCAGCTCGAGCGAAGCCCGGCTTCTGTTCGGTGAGTGTAGCCTCAATTTCTTCTCCCGCCAGGACAAAGGGGACGAACACGGCCTTGCCGCGTCCGCGAGCTTCATCCGGAGGCGAAGCGGCTGGCAGACGGGCCAGGCCATCGCCGCCGTAGATCTGCTTTTCGATTGTGAGGAGCAAGTCTTGATTCTACGGCATGGGGAATGGGGGGGATGATATCGGAGGAAAAGGCATATTCGAGCCGGAATGGACGCTTCGTTTAAGAGGCGCGCGAGATCCCTGTCTCCGCCTGTAAAGCGGCTGAGCTCGAGATGACGTCAGGAAGCACTCGACTTACCTGTGCAACACCCAAGCCAATCCGTCAGGCTGTTTCCCGGCAAAGATTTGTCCGGTGACCTCCAGAGTTTCTAGATCCAGGACCGCAATCTTGTCGGCCGTGCTGACGGCGACATAGGCGCGCGAGCCATCGGGTGCGATCAGAATACCTGCCGCACCACCACCGAGGTTTAACTGTTTCACCTCTTTGTGAGAGGCCGCGTCGATCACCACCAGGCTGGCACCCCCTGCGCCCGCGCCTAGACCGGAAATCAAGACGCGCTTGCCATCCGGCGTGAACTTCAGGCGGTTGGCGCCCTTCACTGCGATCGGAAGAGTCTGAATGACTTTTTTCGCAGGGACATCGATGACGGTGACGGTTGCGTCTCGCGCATTGGCCGCCCAGATTTCCTTTCCATCCGGCGACACGTCGAAGCCTTCAACCCCATGGCCGGCAGGAACGTTCGTCACTTCCCAGGTCATACGCGGCCCACCCGGAGCAGGGCCAGGTGCTTGAGGAGGCGCACCGCCCGGACCAGATCCTGAGCCGGGTGGACCGCCGGGAGGGGGACCGAAGCCTCCGTTTGGTTGGGAAACGTGTTCGATGATGCTGATCGTGGCGGAGTTGACGTTCGAGGTGAAGATTTGCTCGAGGCTCTTCGCCACGGCGACCATATGCGTTCGATCCTGGCCGGTGCCAAGAATCCAGTCGATGCGTTCGGTTGCGGGATCGTAACGCCCGATGACTTTATTGGTCTCCGCCGTGAAATAGAGCTTGCCTCCGGCGAATGCCAACCCATGGGTGGAACGCAACGCTCCAAGGTCGATGGCAGGCAGCGCCTTGCGGGCAACCAGATCGACTACAGAGATGGTGTTCAGAGTGCTGTCGGAACCGCCGTAGTTGGAGATGTAGGCGCGTTGGCCATCGTCGGAAGCGATGATTTCGTGGGGATCGGGACCGGCGGGCAGGCGCGCCAGAACTTGTAACGTCGCAGGGTCAACGATGGCAACGGTGTTGTCACTCTTTGCGAGGACTAGAAGCGTAAACGTCTGTGCAAACGCGCCGCTCGCGAGCCCTAGAACCGCGATCAGCCAGGTAATGTTTCGCAGAAAGTTAGTGGTTGCCCTCATCGCATCCTCTCGATTTCTGGAAAGACAGTCTACACCGCTCGGCCCGCCGCCGCCCCCGAAGCCCACGCCCACTGAAAGTTGAAGCCGCCAAGCTGACCGGTCACGTCTACGACTTCGCCAATGAAAAACAAGCCGGAGACTCTACGGCTCTCCATCGTCTTGGCCGAAAGTTCGTCGGTGTCAACGCCGCCAGCCGTCACCTCCGCCTTCTCGTACCCTTCCGTCCCCGCGGGGGCGATGGTCCACGCATGCGCCTGCTGCTCGAGATCGGCCAGCGCGGCGTTCGTCCACGCAGCCGGGCCGTGCAGTTCGAGCCAGCGATCGGCAAAGCGTGCCGGCAGCATCTTCCGTAGCTCGGATCGTAGTGCGGTCAGAGTTCGAGGCGTCTTCGGATCGCGGAAGATGGCGGTCAACTCGTTGCCGGGTGCGATGTCGACCCGGATCTGCTGCGGCTTCTTCCAATAGGAGGAGATTTGCAGGATTACGGGGCCGCTCAGGCCGCGATGGGTGATTAACATCTTTTCGCGGAACTGTTGTCCGTCACAGGATGCGATCACCTCGGCGGAAACCCCCGTTAGATCGCAGTAGCGGGAACGGTCTTCCGGGTTCAGCACCAGGGGTACCAGCCCCGGCCACGGCTCGCGGATTTTCAACCCGAACTGTCGCGCCAGGTCGTAGCCAAATGAGGTCGCACCGATCTTCGGAATAGATAGGCCTCCGGTCGCTACGACCAGGGCGGGCGCGTGGAATTCTGCATTCTCCGCATGCACGACAAACTCTGGGGTCCGTTTCACTTCGTGAATCTTTGTATTCAGGAAACTCTTCACGCCAGCGGACGAGCATTCTTCCTCGAGCATTCCCAGGATGTCACGAGACGAACGATCGCAAAACAATTGGCCCAGCGTCTTTTCGTGATACGGGATGCGATGCTTTTCAAGGAGCGCGATGAAATCGGCAGGCGTGTAGCGAGCCAGCGCCGACTTGGCAAAGTGCGCGTTCGCCGAGAGGAAATTCTCGGGCCGGCAATGGATGTTGGTGAAATTGCAGCGGCCGCCGCCGGAAATGAGAATCTTCTTGCCGAGACGGTCGGCGTGTTCAAGAACGGCGACGCGGCGTCCACGCCTACCGGCCTCGATTGCACACATCAGGCCGGCTGCGCCACCTCCGAGAATCAGTGCGTCGAAACGATTGGTCACGATGGAGTGAACGGTTACCGCGGCGGCTAGAGCCGAGGTATTTTGCGATGCCTAACGGCACGACTGAGTCGTGCCCTTCCCGAACTACTAGATCCCCCCTACCTTACGCCCAGCCCTGAGTTGCGCTCTGCGTTCCAGTTTCAACTCGCTGTTCGTTACATGTAAAACAAACTGAGCCTCGGGAGTTGGTACTTTTCCAACAAGCGTTTGTGAACGTACTGCTTGTGCAGTTGATCGATTTGCGGCGCTGACATCTTGTGGCGGTATGGGCCTAGATCGCGGTCGGCTTCGGCGCGGACCGCTACGATTTCTTCGTCCGGAGTTGACGCCAGCAGCATGGCAAATAGTTTTTCCTCGAGCACGGTCAGCCGGCGCTCAAGATCTTCCAAACGGCCCGCGGACTTTTTTTCTATTTCTTCCGCCAGATGGCGCAGAACCTTAGCCGCATCGAGAGCGACGGATCGCGCGGATACTCCGCCAGCCTGCGGCAACTCGGCGGATTCCAGTCGTTCTGCGTTGCGACGCAAGAAGGGCACGACTACCTCTGGCTCAAAGCCTTGACTGGCACTGCTCTTCGCAGGAAACACCGCTTCCCCGCCAGCCGCCCCGACCGCAGCCTCCTTCATATCTTCGGCCGCGGCCAGCACCAACTGTGAGCAGTATGCCAGGCTATTCACTTTCTTGGTTTTGGATGGGCGTTCATCATAGCGGTCGAAGGCGTCATCGATGCCGCGCAGCACGGCTTCGAGTGGGATCCCGGCATCTTTCCAGGTTTGGATGAGCGCCCAGTCGAGAGTCGAGAGCAGCAGACCGCCGCTGCGGCGCTGCAAGAAGCGTTCTTCAATTTCAGTGAAATAATTGAAATAATTCTCCACGGCAGGTCAGCGGGCAGAGCGCGAGTCCGAAGGCGTCGGAGTCCCGTCACCATTTTTCGATTTCGGCTGCGACGACTTGGGCTGCGATGATTTCGACGACGGCGTCGATCCGGCTTGGGACGCGTCTTTCGCCGAAGCAGAATCCTTGCGCGACGAGCCATTCCGTTCCCAGATGATGCGCAAGCCTTCGAGAGTGAGGAAGTCGTCGACGTCCTTGATGTATTTGGAGCCCTTGCCGATCATGGGTCCGAGCCCGCCGGTCGCGAGCACGTGTGTCTGCTGGCCCAACTCCGCGAGCAGAAGCTCGAGGATGCCATCTACCAGGCCGAGATAACCGTAATACAAGCCCGATTGCAGGCTGCCGACGGTGTTCGAGCCGATGACGCGCGCGGGCTTGCGGATCTCGACCCGAGGCAAGCGTGCGGTGCGTTCAAAGAGTGCATCCGCAGAGATGCCGATGCCAGGGCAGATGATTCCGCCGAGATATTCACCCTTCGCCGACACGCAGTCGAACGTCGTGGCCGTTCCGAAATCGACGACTACGCATGGTCCGCCATACTTTTCAAAGGCCGCCACGGCATTGACGATCCGGTCGGCGCCGACCTCGGCCGGATTGTCGTAGTGCACCGGCATTCCGGTCTTCACTCCCGGCTCGATGTAGAGAGGACGCAAATTGAAATAGCGCTCGCAAACCTGGCGCAGCACCGGATCGAGAGGCGGCACCACTGACGAGATCACGATGCCGTGAATGCCTTTCGACTCAAGGCCAGCCATCGAGAACAAGTTCCGGAACAACACGCCGTACTCATCCACCGTGCTGGTGCGGGAGGTGGCGACGCGCCAGTTAGCGACGAGGCGCTCATAGCGCGGAGTTTCGTCCGAATCGCCGGCGGTGTTCACTTTGGCGACACCGGCGAAGACGCCAAGGACGGTGTTCGTGTTGCCGACGTCGATGACGAGAAGCATGGATTCAGCTCTTGGCTCTTGGCTTCTAGCTCTTACTTCCTAGCTCTCCGCTAGGCTTAATCCTACCGTAGCACCGGCTGGCCTCTTGGCGGCGCCAAGGGCGAGTCGCCCTCGGGGCAGCCGGCAAGATGCCGGCGCTACTTTTCTCGCACTGTTCCGCTCAATACGATCTGAATTCCATGAGGGGTGCGGACGCGCAAAAAACCTCGCTCGTCGAGGCCCTCGGTTGTTCCTTCGAAGGGTGAGTCGCTCTCTTCGATGCGTACGGCTTTGCCTTGTACCCAGGAGGAATTCTCGGCGAATCGCCGCAGAATCGACTCCCGCGCGCCTCGCTCTTCCAGCAACTGTCGATATTCGCGGTCAAGTGATTTTAACAAAGCCGCCAACATCTCAACGCGAGACCACCCGCTTCCGGTGATGAGGCGCAGCGATGTCGCGTGCAATTCCTCCGGGAAACTTGCCTGGTTTGCGTTAATGCCAATGCCGATCACGATATAGCGGACGCGAGTAGCCTCGGCATTCATCTCGGTGAGAATACCGCAGACTTTCTTGCCGTCGATGAGAACGTCGTTGGGCCACTTCAGGTCGGCAGCGACCCGCGAATCGACCTGTTGAATGGCTGCGCGGACTGCGAGCCCTGCGGCCAGCGACAGTACCAAGACTTCCGACGGTGGGAGCGTGGGCCGCACCACCACCGAGCAATAGATTCCGCTGGACCGCGGGGACTGCCATGAATTGGCTCCCCGGCCACGACCCGCGAGCTGCTCTTCGGCGAGGAAGACGCTGCCTTCGGGAGCGCCCTCCGCCGCTGCGGACATGGCCGCAGTGTTGGTCGACCCGATTTTATAAAAATGGTGAAGATGAGTGTCGAAGATGGTGCCCCGCAAAAGCGGCCGCAGAATTTCGGGCAGGAGCAGATCAGGAACCGAGCACAATTGATATCCAGTCGCGGGATGACCTGCGACGTCCACGCCCAGGCCGCGTAGTTGCTGTATCAAGCGCCATACTTCGGAACGGTGGGAAGAAATTTCCTCGGCAATCTTCGTTCCGCTCACCACAACGGTGGCGTGTTCCATCATCAGGCGCACGATCCGGCCGAGACGGAGATCGGTGGGTTGGGGCTGGTGCGCGGCCGGTACTTTCGCTTTTGCCCGCGACGACTGCTGGCGAATTTTGGCGGCTCTGGCGATGCGGAGATTATGCGCGATTCCCCGCGAAACAACAATCCGGCATACGCCCAAGCGGATCCGATGCTATTTGACTTCAATCGTCGAAACGCTCAGAGCCGGAAGGGTAACGGTAAACGACTGACCACCGACTGGCATTTGACCAACCAGCACCGGGTGAACAGGAGTCTGCCCTTGAGCCGAGGCCGCCGTGATTTGATACACAGTTGCCATGCCAGAGAGAGATAGACCACTGATGGCAGTTACGTGCGCGGCAGTAGAACGATTGATGGCCGCGAATACGACTCGGCCAGGCGCAGTGCTGTCCGTACTCGCATACACGACAACCTTCGAAATATCACTGGAGGTCGCCTGGACCGAAGAGTCACCGAAGTTCGCATTCGCGCCGTCGAAACCGCGGAATACCCGAAAGCCCGCAAGAGCGTAGTCGTATGTACCGTTCGGCGGCCATAAGTTTGCCGCGATGCCGTAGATCCACGGTGAGATGGGTTGGTCTGCGTGGGATCGACGATGACTGTCAGGTCGGGCGAAACCGAGGCAGGCGTCGCGCTTGCCTCGGTCGAGTTCCCGCTTTCACCATTGGCATTCACAGCAGAAACTACGTAGTAATACGCGGTGCCGTTGCTCAAGCCGGTTTCGGTGTAAGTGGCGACGGTCGACGACCCCACCTTCGCGTAGGGGCCGCCTGTGGTGGTAGCGCGCTTAACGTTATAACTCGTCGCTCCCGTGATGGCATTCCATGCAAGAGCCACTTGCAGGTTGGCCGCGGTCGCCGTCAGCCCCGTGGGGACTCCTGGAGGCGGGATGTTTGGAGTCCCGGAAACCTCCCTTTGAATTCGCGCGCTCTCCGTTCGCATTTACGGCTGAGACGACGTAATAGTATGTGGTGCCATTGGCCAGGCCGGTATCGGTATCGTTCGACACCGTGGCATTGGCAACGCGGGTGTAGGGCCCGCCAGAAGTGGTGGAGCGCTTGACGTTGTAACTGCTGGCTGTGGTGGTGGTATTCCAGGTGAGGCTAACCTGATGGTTGCTCGGAGTTGCGGCCAAGCCTGTGGGCGTCGCCGGAGGATTGCCACGACCTGCCCCACCCGCTGACGCACTGGAGCCTCCGCATCCTTGCATGAACAGGGCAGACACTATGCAGACACTATGAAGAGCAATGAAAGCGACGCGAAAATACCTGCTCTCAGGTGCGACGCCATATGGCTGATGTTACAGAAAATCGGGCCACTTCTAACCCGCACGAAAGGGACATGGGAAACAGCTGGAAGGACAGTGCCAGCGACATTTTTAGGCCGGTACGACGCGCATGCTCATATCGGCCGCCTGAGGCGAATGGGTTAACAGCCCTACGGAAATGAAGTCGACACCAGTTTCGGCGTAAGCGCGAACATTCTCCAGCCGAATTCCGCCGGAGCATTCCACCGGGATGTGGCGGCCGTCTCTCTGCACATCGGCTTGGGAGCAGCGCTCCACCGCTCGACCCACGTCGTCGACTGACATGTTGTCGAGCAGAATGGCTTCGCCACCGTGCTTGAGCGCGAGATCCAGTTCCTCGGGCGTGCGCACTTCCACTTCGATAATTTGCGAGCCGCGGCGGTTGCGCACGGCCCGCTCCAGAGCCGGAATAATTCCGCCCGCCAGGGCGATGTGGTTGTTCTTAATCAGCACCCCATCGGAGAGATCGAGCCGGTGGTTCTGTCCGCCGCCGCATCGCACAGCATTCTTATCGATCACTCGCAGGCCCGGCGCGGTCTTGCGAGTATCGAGAATGCGCGCTTTGGTACCCGACACGGCTTCCACGAACTTGCGGGTCAGCGTGGCGATTCCGCTCATATGCTGCAGAAAATTGAGAATGACGCGTTCACAGGAAAGAATCACGCGCGCGTTGTGCCGGATCACCGCGACGGACTGTCCCTTGTGCAGCCGTACACCGTCGAAAATCTCTGGATGCGAAGTAACCTCGTAGTGAGCCGTCACGGCGCCGTCGAGCGCGGCATACACATCCAGAATGCGCGCCACACAGCCGATCCCGGCAAGAATGCAATCCTGTTTGGAGATGATCGTCGCTGATGCTCGCTGATTGGGATCGATGCAGGCATAGCTGGTAGCATCGCTCGTTGCCCGATCTTCGAGCAGAGCGTTCTCGAGAATTGCGGTAAGGCGTCTTGAGTTCCAGTCCATAAAGCAGCTGTCAGTTTCTTGTTCGAGTGGAGACCGCCACTGGAGCTGTCGGAGCGGGTCGATGACCCGCCTGCGTCCACCTTGACCCCAAACTCGACTGCGCTCGACCGACAGCCAAGGGCGGCTCTCCCCACATTCAGCAGCCCAATTCTTTCAGCTTACTCTGCGACTTCTCCTGCAGGACGAGAAGTTCCTGCCCTCGCCGGCGCAGGCCTTCTACGACTTTCTCAGGAGCTTTGGCCAGAAACTGATTGTTCGCCAGTTGTTTCTGGTTGTTGGCTAACTCTTTCTCAATCTTCTCCAGTTCCTTCTTGAGGCGCTCGCACTCCGCGGCCACGTCTATCTTTCTCTCGTAGATTACATGAACGTCGAAACGCGCCGTACTGCGGGCGCCCGGCTTGTTCGCGAGCGAACTCTCCGCAAACGCAATCTTCTCCACGTTCCCCAAGCGCGCGATTGCCCCCCGATTGTGTTCAATCATCTTGCGAATCTCGGGTTCATGCGCGAAGACCTCAATGGGCACCTTCAGTTTGGCTTCGACTTTCAATTCCGCGCGCAGGTTGCGTACGGCGACGATCAGATCTTGCAGGATCGCCATCTCGGTTTCGGCGGCCAAATTGAACTGCTTTTGATCTGCCTGCGGATACTCTGCGAGAGCCACCGACTTGAACGGTGCCTTGCCCTCGTAGAGCGCCTGCCAGATTTCTTCCGTGATAAATGGCATCACTGGATGCAGCAAACGCAGCGACGCGTCGAACAAGTTGACCAGGTTCCCGCAAGCAGCGCGTGCCGCGCTTGTGTCAGCGCCCTCCTCGAAGTTCAGACGCGGCTTAATCAGTTCCAGGTACCAGTCGCAAAACTCGCCCCAGAAAAAGTCATAGATCCGGTTGGCGGCTTCATGGAAACGATAGGTCGTAAGCGCATCGTTCACGTCGGCCACAGCGCGGTTAAATCGCGAGAGAATCCAGCGGTCTTCGAGGGTCGCTGTTTGGAAGCCGGCAACGCCGGCAATAGCCTTTGCATCGAGCCCCGTCTCTGACGGGGTCGTGGGTCGCAGGCCCGGCTCGATCCGGTCCACGTTCATGAACATGAACCGCGCGGCATTCCAAATCTTATTCGCGAAGGCCCGATAGCCATCGGTCCGGCTTTCGTTGAATGCAATGTCAGTGCCCGGCGCGGCCATCGCCGCCAGAGTAAAGCGCGTCGCGTCGGTGCCGAAGCGTTCGATGACCTCGAGCGGATCGATTACATTGCCTTTGGTCTTCGACATCTTCTGACGGTCTGCATCCCGCACGAGTGCGTGGATGTACACGTGCCTGAAGGGCACGCGGTCATCCTTCTTGTCTGCCCAGCCGTTGGCCTTTTTGATCGCCGGATCCTGCTGGTGATCCTGCATGAAGTGGCAGCCGAACATGATCATGCGGGCTACCCAGAAGAACAGAATCTCGTAGGCAGTGATCAGCAGCGTCGTCGGGTAGAAAACTGCCTGGTCGCGCGTTTTCTGCGGCCAGCCAAGAGTGGTGAACGGCAACAGGCCCGACGAGAACCAGGTATCGAGCACGTCGGAAACCTGCTCTAACTTCGCGCCACCACACTTGGTGCATTTCGTTGGAGCTTCGCGGGCAACGATTAATTCTTTGCAGCCCTCGCACGTCCACGCTGGAATGCGGTGGCCCCACCACAACTGGCGCGAGATGCACCAGTCGTAGATGTTGTTCATCCAGTTCACATAAATCTGGCGATAGTTGTCGGGGACGATCGTGATCTCGCCGCTTTCGACGGCCTCCCTCGCGCGATCTGCCAGCGGTTTGATCTTGATGAACCACTGCTCCGACAAGCGCGGCTCGACGATCGTTTCGCAACGATCGCACTTGCCGATCGCGAAAGCATAGTCTCTCTCCGCGACCAGAAATCCCTGTTCCTGCAAGTCGGCCAGCACGCGCTTGCGCGCTTCGAAGCGGTCGAGGCCGGCATACGCGCCCGCGTTCTGATTCATGTGCGCGTGCTCGTCCATCACGTCGATCTGCGGCAGGTTGTGGCGCAGGCCAGCCTGAAAATCATTGGGATCGTGCGCTGGAGTCACCTTCACCGCGCCCGTGCCAAACTCTGGTTGCGCCAGTTCGTCGGTGATGATGGGAATCTCGCGCTTCATCAGGGGCAGCAGAACGTGCTTTCCGCGCAGATGTGTATATCGCTCATCCTTGGCGTTGACGGCGATGGCCGTATCGCCCAGCATGGTTTCGGGCCGGGTGGTCGCTACGGTGATGAACTCGTTCGTCCCGATCACCGGATAGCGAATCTCCCACAACTTGCCCGCGACCTCTTCGTGCTTCACCTCGAGGTCCGAAATAGCAGTCTCGCAACCGGGACACCAATTGACAATGTACTTCCCGCGATAGATCAGACCTTCTTCATACAGGCGAACGAATACCTCGCGCACGGCGTGCGAAAGATTTTCGTCCATGGTGAAGTACTCGCGGTCCCAATCGACGGACGCGCCCAGGCGCTTCATCTGGTCGAGGATGGCGCCGCCGTACAGCTTCTTCCATTCCCATACGCGCTCAATGAATTTTTCACGCCCCAGATCGCGGCGCTTTTTGCCTTCTTTGGCCAGGTCGCGCTCCACCATCATCTGCGTGGCGATGCCGGCGTGATCGGTGCCGGGCAGCCAGAGCGTGATAAAGCCCCGCATGCGATGCCAGCGCACGATGATGTCCATCTGCGTCTGGTTGAGCATGTGCCCCATATGTAGGCGCCCGGTTACGTTCGGGGGCGGCAAGAGCAAGGTGAATACTGGACGAGTCTCGCCTGCGGCCGGAGTCTTCACAGAAAACAGCTTCTCTTTGACCCAGTAGTCGGCCCAGCGCGTTTCAATCGCCCCCGGCTCGTAGGATTTAGGCAATTCGTGCGGCATGAAGATTCGTGTAAGACCGGTCTCTGCCCCCCGGTCTGGCCGACCCAACCCGGCGGAGAAACCTATTCAAAGATGAAGTTTGATCTTACAGGTCAAAGAAAATCGGGGTCAAACGAGCGGAGGGGCGAAGGGAAAGGGATGGTCCCAGAGACACCACTCTGTGAAAGAGAGATGTGTGGATTTCGAGTTGGGGCTGAGATGCGACTGGGGCGTGTTGGAGCTCAGATCAGTTCGTCTCTGCCCTGGTGTTCCGCTGGACACCAGGAATCTCCCTGGTTGCATTCAAGAGAAGATCTCAACCAAAGTTAGAGCCCAATCAAAGAAGCTCGTACTTGTGACATCTTTTGCAGTTCCGCGAACTACCGTAACAACATCAGGGCACAACAATCGTTGTTGAAGTTCCTAATGGACCGGGCGATTGGAAATCCGCATTGCAATGACTCGGCCGCATCGGGCTACTGCCGCTACTGCCTGCTACTGCCTGCTACTGCCTGAGATCGTGGGTCATCCGCCTTCGGATGTGGTATATTAGCGCGGACCCACGGGTTGGGGGTGGGACGATGCTTGAGAACGTTCGCGCCGATATCGCGATGGCGGGCCAGGTGAATGTCGGCAATGATCGGGATCGCCGGTTCCGCCTGTTCTTCCAGCCTGGGACAATCGCGGTCCTAAGTTATCGTTTCTGTCACTTGATGCGGTGTATCCGGCTGCCCGTGCTCAGAAACTTGGCTTGGATCCCTGTAATGTTGGTGCGAGGACTGAGCCAGTTAGTGACGGGCGTCCATATTTCCTCGAAGGCTGACATCGGGCCCGGCTTTGTCGTCCACACGGTGTACGGCATCTTTATTCCCCCTACCAAAATTGGGGCGAATTGCACGGTGCAGACCGGTGTCGTGCTCGGCTATGGTGTGCGCTCTATTGGGGACAATGTGGTGATCGGCTCCGGAGCCAAGATCGTGGGGCCAATTACGATCGGCAACAACGTACTTATCGCTCCCAATAGCCTGGTACTCACCAATGTGCCAGACAACACTACTGTAGCGGGCGTGCCGGCGCGGATCAGCATCGGGCGCTCCATCTCTACGTTAGTGGTATTGGACGCATTGGGCAAAAGCGCAGCACCGCCAAGGCGTGCCGCGTCTGAGACCGCGCCGACCGCAACGCCCGAGCGGGAAGGTGCTTCTGCTGCCATATCCTGAGGTAGTCCAGTTCTGGTATACGGCCGCTGGGTCGACGCCCGCGAGTGTTCGGTCCAACCAGCTGCTTCCGCTTCTGTGTCTCAGTTCTGAATAACGCGCCTGCATCGTTAATTTAGGACGGCGATTCAGTTTAAAGAGGTAATCGTCGTGGATTTCGCCTGGAGTGATGATGAGCTAACTCTGCAAAAGTCGATCATCCAGTTTGCGCGCGAGGAGCTGAACCAGGATCTGATCGCGCGCGACCTGAAGCAGGAATTTTCTTGGGATGGGTGGAAACGGTGCGCCGCGTTTGGCATCCAGGGACTGCCTGTTGCCCAGGAATACGGTGGGGGCGGAGCAGACATCCTGACCACGGTCTGCGCCCTGGAGGCCTTGGGTTTCGGCTGCCGCGACAACGGGTTGATTTTCTCCATCAATGCTCACATGTGGAGCTCCGAGATTCCCTTCCAGAGTTTCGGGAACGCGCAACAGAAGCAACGGTACTTGCCGAAGCTGGTGAGCGGCGAGTTCGTTGGCGTTCACGCAATGACGGAACCCTCTTCTGGATCGGACGCGTTCGCGCTGAGGTCACGCGCCGAACGCAAGAGCGATGGTTATGTCATCAACGGCACCAAGACTTTCATCACGAATGCGCCGATCGCTGATGTGGTAATCGTGTTTGCCACTGTGGACCCCGCCAAGGGTCCAGCCGGCATTACCGCTTTTATCGTCGACAAGGGAACCCATGGCTTCACCATCAGCAAGAAGTTGGACAAGATGGGACTGCGCACGTCCCCTATGGCCGAGCTGGTGTTTGAGGATTGCGAGGTCCCGGCGGAGAACGTGCTGGGCCGCGAGGGGCTCGGCCAGGCGATCTTTACGGCCTCGATGGAGTGGGAGCGCATTTGCATTCTCGCTAGCCATCTGGGAATGATGCGGCGGCTGCTCGAGACCTCCCTGCAGTACGCTACCGACCGTCAGCAATTCGGCCAGCCCATTGGCCAGTTCCCTGCCATTGCTAGCAAGATTGCCGAGATGGATATCCGCCTGGAGACCGCGCGCTTGATCCTCTACAAAGCGGGCTGGCTAAAGAAGCAGGGGAAGCACCCGTTGCGGGAAGCTGCGATCGCCAAGACCTATGTGAGCGAGGCCTGCATCCAGAGTTGCTTGGACGCGATCCAGATCCACGGTGGCTATGGCTACATGACTGATTACCAGATCGAGCGCGAGTTGCGGGACTCGATTGCGTCCAAAATCTATTCGGGGACAAGCGAGATCCAAAAGATGATCCTTGCGGGCTTCCACGGGCTGTGAGTGGTGCCGCCAAGGTAAGAACATGGCATACCATCTTCCTCAACTGTTGCAGCGCAGTGCAGAGCAGCGGCCGCAGGCGACAGCCGTCTGGGCCCGAGGCTGTACTCTGACCTACCGCGAACTGGAAGAACGCTCCAATCAACTGGCTCATCTACTGCGCAAGCGGGGGATCCAAAAAGGCGACCGGGTCGGGCTCTATTTTCCCAAGTCGGTGGAATCGCTGGTCGCCATGTTCGGAATCTTGAAAGCGGGAGCGGCCTATGTCCCGCTCGATCCGGAACAGCCATCGGCGCGAGCGGGATACATCATCAGTAATTGCAAGATGAAGGGCCTGGTCACCGACAGCCTACGTTTGCGCAAGCTGGATCACGAGACGATAGAGCACCGAGCTTTGCAAATCGTTTCCGGTGAGCCAGTTGAAAAGGAGCTGCGAAATTCGGTCTCCTGGGAAGCGCTCGGAAGCTATCCCAGCGATCGCCCACCGGACTTACAGCCTGCAACCACAGATTTGGCTTACATTCTCTACACTTCGGGCTCGACCGGCGAGCCCAAGGGCGTGATGATTTCGCATCAAAATGCGCTCACGTTTGTCGAATGGTGCGCCAACACGTTCCATGTGCGTCCAGAGGACCAACTTTCAGGCCACGCTTCGCTGCACTTTGATCTATCGGTGTTCGACATCTACAACTCCATCGAAGCGGCGGCGACGTTGCACATAGTTCCGGAAGACATCCTGATCTTTCCGACCAGTGTGGCGAAGTTCATCGAAACACACAACATTAGCATTTGGTATTCGGTGCCAGGCGCGTTAGTTCAACTGGCACAGCATGGCAAGTTAACCAAAGAGCGGTTTCCCAAGCTGCGGACCATTCTTTTTGCTGGCGAGGTTTTCCCGATCAAGCACCTGCAGAAGCTGGCAGAGCTTCTGCCCGACGTGGAACTCTATAATCTGTATGGTCCAACCGAGACCAACGTATGTACTTACTACCCGGTCGACCGTTCGCGGCTCGCTGAAATGGAAGCGCTTCCCATCGGACGCGCCTGCGGAAACACCGAGGTCTTCGCGGTGGACGAGCAGGGCCAGCGTGTAATCCATGCGGGTGGAGCGGGCGAGCTTTATGTGCGCGGTCCGTCAGTAACGCTGGGCTATTGGGGCGATCCGGAGAAGACTCGAAAAACGGTGGTGCCTAATCCCTTCCAGCCGAACTTTGCCGAAAACGTCTATCGGACAGGCGACGTCGTCGTTTTGCGCAGCGACGGAGACTTTGACTTCCTCGGCCGCCGTGACCATCAAGTCAAAGTCGGAGGTTATCGTGTCGAACTTGGGGAAGTCGAGGCAGCCCTGCTGCGTCATAGCGCAGTCTCCGAGGCGGGGGCCTTCGCGACGGCGGATCCGACGGACGGTTCACGCATCCATGCGGTCGTCGCCCTGCACAACGGATCGCGGTTAAGCGAGAGCGATTTGCAGCAGCACTGCGCTCTTCACTTGCCACGCTACATGGTGCCCGCTGATATCCAGCTCCGCGAGCATCTGCCCAGGACATCCACGGGAAAGCTCGATCGCGTGCGATTGAAAGCGGAAGTACAACCCACCAGTTCTTGAGTTCGTGGAGAAGCGAGAGTTACCGTGTATGACTTTGAATCACCGCGTGATGCGCTAGCAGCTAGAGGAAAAAGGGGCAGAATGGGAAAGATGGAATCAGCACTCATAAAAGACCAGGTTCGCGAGTTCATCATGACAATCGCGGTACGCCGTGGTGTGCCGAAAGTCGCCGACGACGACTCCCTTACGAGTACAGGCGTGCTGAGCTCGATGGCAATTTTCCGGCTGGTATCTTTCGTGGAAGAGACCTTCTCAGTGGCGATCGACGACGACGAGATCACAAGTGAGAATTTTGGCAGCATCAATGCTATTCAGGAGTTCGTTTTGGGGAAGCTCGACCAAGCCTCAGCACCACGAAAACAATAGCCCGTTTGCCAAGAGGTATCACCGAAACTAGCCTGGGGACTGGCTTCGGGATGGCATGGTGTAGAAGTTCGGCAGTCGGCTTCAAATTACAACATCAAATTTGATGCCGGGCGGTTACCTGAGCATATCGAATTTACTGTATCTTCTATGCGCCAGAGATTGATTAGATCAGCCCTGCGTTTTATGCGTCTCCCAAAGCGCGATTCGGGCGGTCATGGGTTAACGTCACGCGACATTGGCCCCTGCGACCGCCTGAATCGCCCTTCCGCTTGACCGATTTACCCAATCTATCTATCCCGTTTTGCGTTTTCGCGTCGGTGGACGGTCGCCTTGCTCCGGCATCTTGTTGTTCAGTGAAGGGCTATTTTGCCGGCCACGCTGTCCCCTTGTAGACGGGTTTTCCAAAGAGGGCAGATCAGGAGGTTGATTTGCATTCCGGACTCGCCGATCGACGACGACAGGGTATCCTGCGACGCGCGCTCGAAGTTGCTCAATGTGCTGATGCAAGGCTTCCCGAAGTTCGACGAAGGTCGGGGCGTCTGCTGGGTTATCTTTATCCTTTACGGCGAAAAGCTGATTGCAGAGTTCGTGAATCTTATCTTCTGTACGCCGGATGGTTTTCATCGCGAACAACGTTGGCTCTGCGGCAGATTCTAAGGCCGAGTGCGGTTGTGGGTGGAGTATGTCCTGGACGGCAGAAACGAGAGCGCTGCTGTCCGACTTGGGAACTATTTTTCTTACACCACTTTTTTGAGCTTCGATTAGCACTTCTAGAGAGAAATGCAGAGTGTGCAGCAGAATAGGAACGTCGGGGAGCAGCTTTGCGATTTCTCGTGAAGCTGTGAGCCCATCCAGTATGGGCATCACGAGGTCGAGAATCACAAGACTAGGTCTGATTTCTTCAGCCTTCGCAACGGCTTCTTCGCCATGCTCAGCTTCAACAATATCCCAATCGTCGATACTCTCCAGTACGTGACGCATTGCAGTTCTGACCGCCGCATTGTCGTCGGCGATCAGTATTCGGATCGGCACGAAAAACTTCCTTCCTCAGGGGATTCAGACGATGGCGCGCCGCTGGGAAGTTGGTTGTCTTGCGATTTGTGTGATACCCAACACAGTAAATCAGGGATCGCGTCTGCCCTTAAATAGGCAAGATGCTGTATCGCATCGGCATTTCACTGTAGGGACCGTTTTGCCCATGTGGCTACTTGCAGCGGTGCTGGGGAAATGGGTCGCAATACAGGATTTCCTGTATTCCATCGTATGTGGCAGTAAATACATTAAAACGCGTGCGCCCACTAGGTCCAAGCCGCAGTGTCTTCCCCACAGATACCGCTATGCGATCGGCGCACGCACCTCGGTGACGAATGCAATGGATGACAAGATCAACATCTTGATGGTGGACGACCAGCCGGGCAAGCTGCTTACCTACGAAGCCATGCTCGGCGAACTAGGCGAGAATCTGATTGAGGCTCATTCCGGAATGGAAGCACTGGAATGCCTGCTGAAAACCAACATCGCCCTCGTGCTCATGGACGTGAGCATGCCTGGAATGGATGGTTTTGAAACGGCGCAGATGATCCACGATCATCCGCGCTTTCAAAACCTACCTATTATCTTCATCTCCGGGATTCTTGTGACGGACCTGGATCGCCTGAAGGGATACCAACACGGGGCGGTAGATTACGTTTCCGTCCCTGTTGTTCCAGAGTTGCTTCGGGCCAGAGTCAAGGTGTTTGCGGAGTTGCATCGCAAGACGCAGCAACTGGAAATGCTAAACGCCCGCATGACTGCGCTGCAGGACGAAGAGCGGAGACGCATTGCGCGCGAGTTGCACGACAGCGTGGGACAACTACTTGCCGCTATCTGCATGAACAATGCTTCCGTGGAGACGGAGTTTCATAAGCTAAGCCCTAGCGCGGCCAAACGCGTGGCTGAAAACGACGCAATGGTCAAAGAGATCAGCAGACAGATTCGCACTATCTCGCACTTGCTCCATCCTCCCTTGCTCGACGAGGCAGGTCTTGCATCTGCGCTTCAGTGGTATGTCGACGGATTTTCCGACCGCAGTAAGATCGACGCAAGGCTGGAAATGCCGAAGAACTTTGGGCGGTTGTCGGACGAAATGGAACTTTCAATTTTCCGCGTGGTGCAGGAGTGCCTCACCAATATTCACCGTCATGCTGGAAGTCCCACGGCCGGGATTCGAATTACCCAAGACCGGGCTTGTGTAAGGGTTGAGATCGAAGATGCGGGCAAAGGGATTCCCCTCGAAAAGCTGCTGGCGCTCCAAACGTCGGCCCAAACTGGGGTCGGCTTTCGTGGAATGCGAGAACGCTTACGGCGGCTAGGGGGCACTCTTCAAATTCACTCAAGTGGCCACGGAACACGGGTGACCGCTATTCTCCCCGTCCCACTTGCCACAGCGACCCCTGCTGCCCAGGAAGTCGGCAGTGGATCGCTCCTGCCAGAAGAAGCGTCAGTGGGAAACCAATTCATGAGAAATATACTCATCGCCTTGGGCATGGGTAACGACGTGCCCGCTGCTGCTCAAAAAGCGAGTCCCCCTCTCACCCCTACGTAACCCCTTGCGCGCGTAGCAGTCAGTTTTCGAACGAGCAAGCGCAGATTCTTCCGGGCGCTTTGGGGAACGCTGCGGGCTGCATTGAATCTCGAAATCGTCTCACGGACATAGCACTCCTCGTGGACAGCCTTTCCGTGTTCATCAGTCCTGCTGGCCTCTAAGGGGATAGGTTCAGCGCAGATGGAACAAACGATGGTTGGTTGCGACGTTGATTGGGCTGAGCCTGTCACGACGTGGTCCTCCTTGCAGACAAATGGGTTCAACAGGCAAATGCGCGGAAATATCGGCTGCAAATCAGCGACCAAATTGGCTTCGAGACCGCAAGTCCGACACTGTCAGTAATTTGCAAGAATTGGGGAATTCCGCGCAGCGGCCAGAAGTTCATGGGTCGGGAACATTCGTCCGAACCACTCTGTCCGCTATCCAACTTGCGGCGCTGCTTGAAGGCAGCAGTGTGAGCTTAATAGAGGCTAACCACCGCCGAGCCGCATCGGGCCCGTCGACTAGTCGGAGTGGATTGGCGCTAACGAACGCCCGATGCCCCCCCGGTATACGGACTCGTCCAGAACCTCGCGGCGGTGATCAATTTTGAACATCTAGACGATTTTGGCACTAGGTGGTTACGATTGCCATCACTGGCCCATCTCCTACGTCGATTGAGGGAGCACCTGAATGCGAGTAAAACCTACTGTCGGCTTCAGCGCGGCGGTTCTCCGCCGGAAGTTCGGTGCTGGAATGACGGTTCACAACTATCGAGACAAGGAGATTGTCTTCTCGCAAGGGGACACCGCGGATGCTCTTTTTTACATCCTGAGCGGCACGGTGAAGCTTACGGCGGTGTCCACCCGTCGTAAGAAAGCCATAATCGCCTTTCTGCAACGTGGTGGCTTTTTTGGCGAGGCCTGTCTAGGAGGGCAGTCGCTGCGGATCTATGGAGCACGATCCATTGGGCCGTCCACTATCACTCGACTGCCAAGGGAGAGTGTAGTGCGCACACTCAGGCGCGACCCGGAGTTTGCAACCGTCTTTGTTGAATATTTGCTCTCCCGGATCATTCGAATCGAGGAAGACCTGGTTGATCAATTCTTCAATTTCAGTGAAAGGCGCCTCGCGCGGGTTCTGTTGTTGTTCGGACAAATCACCAAAGAATCGAAGCCGGAAAATCCTCTAAAAGTGAGTCAATCAACCTTGGCGGAGATGGTTGGTACCACCCGCGCAAGGGTAAGCAAATTCATGACTGGGTTCAAAGAGAAGGGCTTCGTCAACTATAACGGCGGCCTGCAAATAAATGACGCCCTGATCACGACCTTCCTTCAAAGCAGGCCCATGTCCGTTAAGAAACAAGCATAAATCTGGGGAGTGGAACGCTTGCCGTGGGCAGACGCTCCGTGGCCGCGTTTCGGGCACACATGTGCGCGGTGTGTGTCGGCAGGTATTGACTTCGCGCGCTTGGGATTTCGCGCCGGCCACACGCGGCCGGGCTGAGGTCAAAACCGGACACTGAGGGGGTCTGGGCTGGGGCAGGGAGCATTTTGCCGTCGGTGTATACCTCCCGTCAAACCGTCAAACGGGCGGAGGCGTAGGGAATAAGCCTCGGACGGCACAAGGTCTTAGTTCCCGAGTATTCCCTTCTTCAGATCCGCATTGGGGTGGGTTCGGTCCGGGCCACACCGAAAACAGCACGTATGCAGAAACCGGCCCGCGATGGTCAGCTTCGCTTTCCCGTTGATGGCAAAAGTCGTGCCCGAACCCGGGATGTATATTGAAGACCATCTGGTCGCCACTTACGGGTTCCAGCGCGCCCGAGAACCGGTCGAGGACTGCCTTCATCGTCTTCTGGGCACCCGGCGTGTTGTCATTGAACGAGTCGAATGCATTCGCGATCCGGCCCTTGCTAACCCCGTGCAAGAATTGCATGACGATCTGCTTCGGCGCGTAGGCTTGGACAATAGCATCGGGGTCCGACGACTTCTGCTCGAGGTCAGGCCCACGACATACACCTTGATCATGCACTTCTCGTTCGCAGTCCCAGACCGTTGAGCGATAGGTTTGAGACGAGCGAGGAAATGCTGACGCGGTGCGTTTACAAACTGGATGTGCAGCAGAGCGACTTACTTCTTCTTGTTCATCTTGCGTGAGATCTCTTCAAAGATCTTCGGCCGCATGTCGGCGAGGACGCTATCGACGATGCTCGCAATAGCTGCAGGATCGGACTCGGCTTCTCCGGATGCTTCCTCGGGTGTGTTTTCAGCGCCAGCGGCAACGGCCATGGCGGCGGTACCTTCTGAATTCATACTTTCCGCGACGTTATGGGTGCGGGTGGGATTGCCAGAGTCGCGAATTTGCCGCCAACTTGCCCACGCGGCAGCGGTTGTCGCCGCTGCGTCGGATTCGTGTTTTGGCATCGCTTTGCCTTCAGCTGGTTCGCTTGCCGGAACCGGCGCGAGATCTGAAGACATCGGGCCTGCGGAAGATCCTTCCGCGGAAACTTCCTGAACGAAAGCAGGCGCCACAGGGGCGCTTGGCTCCTCATTCCTCGCAGGTTCTTCGTGCTCGTGTTCCTGGTTTGCCAGATCGTCGCTTTTCGACTCTTTCAGCTCTTCACGCCAGGATTCCGATTCTGCGCCTTTGGTTGATTCAATCGCAGACTCTGGCTGCGGTTCCACCGCTGTTCCAGCAGTTGCTTCCACAGGCTGAGGCGCCTCAGGTGCATGCTGGGCGGCGGCTTCGACTGTGTTCACGGGACCAGACTCAAGACCTGTAAAAACTGCCGACTCTCCAACATACACTTCCGATACCATTTCAAGTTCTTGCACTGCTGCTCGAATGATTTCGGTCGAAGGGTGTACGAGTGCGCTCAGTGTCTGGGCCGCTTCCGGTACGGTCATCGTAGACGTCGGAACGGCTGCTTCTGTAAGAGGGGCACCCACCGGAGTCGGGGTTTCGGTTGCGGCAGTGACCTCAGCCGGTTGCGACTGGAATTCCGGAATTTGTGGGTCTGATGCCGCATGAGCGTTTTCGGCCGCAGCGAAGGCTGCATAAGCCTTCCGCATTTCGTGTTCGAGAGAGAGTGCAGCTTCGTCCGCGTCGAGCGCAACCGAAACAGCTGTCCAACGCGTACCGTGGCCGTACGATCCTGCACCTGCCGCCACTGCCATGGTTGCCGGTTCATTCCCGGTATGGTCGGGCGTTTCGTGTGTCGGGGATCCATTCTCTAAAGTCGCGCTGGGCGAAGCGGCGATGCCCGGCTCCCGGCCGACAGTCGCAGCGATCGCGTCCGAAGGAGTCGATGGGGCGATGCTGGCCGCTTCGACTGCGCTGGATTTATCGTCAGGCGTGCCAGTTTTTTCTTCGAATTTCTCGTCTGCCTTCGCTTCGATCTTCTCCCCGACAGTCTCTTCGATTTTGGCTTCGGAGTCTTGCGGAGCAAAAGTGGCTGTCGGCGTTTCTGACGTGACTTCTTGCGGAAGTGGGGCAGGAGGGTACGCCTGTCGCTCAGTGCTGGCCTCGATCGGGACAGACTCTTCGAACCTGCTGTCCCCTATCTTTCCCTTCATTCGGGCCGCAGCGGCTGCCAAGGCTGCTATCTCCTCGGGAGTTACATCTTTCGGTAAGCCTTCAGCCGCAAGTGCTCCAAGGTCGACCTTGGCCTCGTCCACCTTCGCGGCGCGAGTCTTTTCCGCAAGTTTCTGGTCGGCAAAGCTCGCTTCTTTCTTTGCGAAGTTGTAAGCGTCCTGGTCGTCTGCGTCCTCTTCGGCCACCTTCTCTTTTTTCTTCGCGGGGAACGCGATCCGGTTCTTCCATCCCGTATCCTCTTCGACTGCGACGGCCTTGTCGTAACGCCCTTCCTCAATGGCTGTGCTGACCCGGGCAAAGCGTCCCGGCTTTGAAGTCTCTTGACGCGGCACAATCTTGTCTTCAAGCTTGCTGAGCGCGCTTAGTAACTCACTGGCTTCAAAGGGTTTAACGATGAATCCGTCGGCGCGCACGCGCTTGGCTTCTTCCGGCTTAAATGGCTCCAACTTGCCGACGGTTAGCAGGACCGGGTATCGCGAGGTTTCCTGAGACTCTTTGAGACGCTGGCACACTTCAAGCCCGCTGTAACCAGGCATATAGACATCCAACACAATAAGGTCGGGTTTCAGTTCTGCGATTTTCTTCAGCGCGGCCGAACCGTTATTGACGGTAATGACCTCGTACCCCGCATCGGCGAGGATCTTACGCCCCATATTCTGAGCGGTCACGCTGTCATCGGCGAGCAATATCTTCCTGGCCAAGTTTTTCCTCGAATGAGGGGAGATAACGCGAAGGTAACCCGAGACACCGCCTAAGTCAATGATGCAGAAGGGAAGTAACCGGTTACCAGCGGTCAGCACCTTGTGCGTTAGAACCAGGAATCGGGGTGCGAGGATCCTGTGCCGAGCCCACGCCGATCGGTTTTCCTGAACGCTGACCGGTGATTTTGAGAGCTGCCTCAGAACGGAACGATCTTCTTCAGCCCTTTCTTTTTCTTCTTCTTGCTGCTGGAGAGATCTGCGTCGCTCGCCGGTGTCGAATCGCCTGCGCTCGCAATGGCGGACGACGACTGTCCCGACTGTATCTCGTTCACCTGCGGTGGCGGAGGGAGTGCCTGATCTCCAACCGTATCGTTCGGCTTCAATTCGTTTGGGTCGGGAGGAGCATTCGGCTTCAACTCATTGGGATCGGCCGCGCCCGGAGGAGTAATCGCGGTCGCAGCACGTCCAAATGGCGATCCGCCGCCAGGAGTGGCACTGTCAGGCGGAGCCGCCGTATTTGCGGCAGGCTGCTCGGGCTTCACGATTTCCACCCCCACGCTCGTCGTGCCCTTGTCGGGCACGCCCATGGCTGAGAGCGTCTCGCCACGGATGATTCCGCTCGCTGCCACTGCCTGGGGATCGGCTAACGACGGATCGCCTTTCTTGGCCGCGCTCGCGACATCCGGTCCTTTCTTGATGAGTCCCATCATTTTTTGTATTGCGGTGGACTCGCTGCGGCTTTCCATCTCGGCCCTGTTTTGTGCTACAGCTGCCTTGGTGGGCCTGGGAATCGGCTGGTGCAAAGCGGTCAGGCGTTTCCGCGCATCATCGGAACGATCCATCAACGGATAGCGCGTAACGATCTTTGAATATTCCTCGGTAGCATTCTTGGTTAACTGACCGATGTAGCGAGCCTTAACCGCTTCCGTCGCGCAACCGCGCGGCATCCCATGTTCGTCGCAACTTGGCGCAGTTCGCAGACGCGTAATTTGTCCTTCGTAATCCTGCCCCAGCAGATAGAGCGCTTCATCGGCGCGGCTGTATAGCGGGTACTTGTCGACCAGCGACTGCAAGCGCGCAATCGACGCCGGGTAGGACTCGCGTAAGTAGTAAAAACGTCCAATTTCAAACTCACGTTCGCCCAACACTTCCTGTACTTCCAGCAGGCGCTGCTTGGCCTCGGGTACAAGCTTGCTGTCCGGGTACTGCAGGATCATCTTGCGGTACTCGTCTTCGGCGCGTTTGGCGTGGGTATAGTCGCGGTCGGCTTTTTCCATCTGCTGGTAATGGATGTTGGCGATCTTCAACTGCGCTTCGGCCGCTTCCGGCATGTTGGGGAAGAAGATCTCGAAATCGCTGTACTCCTGCTCGGCCTGCGCCAGAGCAGCCGTTCCGCCTTCCGCGTACCAGGAGTCGCCGACCGCCAGTTTGGCGCGCGCGATGTACTCCGAATCCGGATAGGTGTTGATTAAAGTCTGCAGCGTCAGGCGCGCCACGTCGAAGCGATTGTGTTTCATCGCATCCATGGCCTTGTCGAACAGCACTTTGTCTGGCTGTTTCGACCCGAGATTGGCCAGCGGATTCACGGACTTTTTGTTCGTGCACGCGATGGTGATCAGCAGCAGCATGCTCAACACGACAACCAACGGAATTCGACGTGACATAACACCTCGGGCGTAGCGATGAACTGTGTGGGACCAGGCCTTTGACCCGGTCGTGTCGAGCGCAAGCTCGACTGTTTTTTCTACGGCTGGCTCGAGCAACTGCCCTTCGTAGCCGCGCGTCGTTTCGATCGGCCGGACATTACTCCGGCTTAATCGGGTCTGAAATCCGGTCTCAAAAAACCAAAACTGTCTTACTAAACTCTCTGCATCGCAGCTTCGGTCGCTGCTTTCAACAAGGCCTGCGCATTCTGTCTTGGATCACCATTCCCGAACACGGCGTTGCCTGCCACAAGAATTTCTGCGCCAGCCCTGACCACATCAGCAACGGTCTCCAGCGCCACACCGCCATCCACCTCGATCCGGTAATGCCGACCGCGCTGGCTACGAATCTCGGCTAACTGCCTCATTTTGTGCAGTGTAGTCGGAATAAACTTCTGAGCTCCGAATCCCGGATTGACCGACATCACCAGCACGTAGTCGACAATGTCGAGCACTTCCGACAGCGTATCGACTGGCGTCGCCGGATTAATCACTACACCGGCCAGACAATTGTGACTCTTGATCAGATGCAGCGTGCGATTGAGATGGCGGCACGCTTCCTGATGGACGGAAATCCAGTCAATGCCCGCATCGGCGAATGCGGGGATAAACTCGTCGGGATTCTCGATCATCATATGGCAATCCAGTGGCAACTTTGTCGCCCTGCGCAGCGACTTCACCACCGGCGGTCCAATCGTGAGGTTTGGAACGAAGTGACCATCCATAATATCGACGTGGATGACACTCGCGCCACCTTCCGCCGCGGCGCGCACCTGGTCGCCCAGACGGGCAAAATCAGCCGAAAGAATCGAAGCTGCGAGCTCGATCAAACGTGGACTCTCAGAACCTGAACTCTGAATCGGAAGATCGGTGTTCCGCACAATAACGCTTGTGGAAATTCTAACACGCGGAAACCGATCGAGTTCAGTGTGGCGCGGGCGCCCCCGCCCGCGAAAGGCCGGCGACGATATGATTCGAGGCGAGGAAATCCGATCGCGAATTCCGGCAGGGCTCTCATGCTACGCTCTTCCGGCGTGTCCTCGCTGATCCAACTCGCGCCGGCAGCCTACAGCCTAACCGCCGTATTCTTGTGGGGCGCCTCGGATTTCGCCGGCGGACTCGGGTCTCGCCGCGCTAACGCATTCGTGATCACCGCCTTCTCGCACGTCTCGGCTTTCGGGCTGATGTTCGCCATCGCGCTCGGACATCGGGGTGCATTCCCCTCGCGCGAAAGCATCGTCTGGGCAGTGCTCGCAGGGGCCTCCGGAGGGTTCTCCCTTGCAATCTTCTATCGCGCCCTGGCGTCTGGAAAAATGGGCGTGACCGCCCCCATCGCGGCGTTGGTGGGCGCGGCCATACCCACGCTCGTAGATATCGCTCTGGAAGGGGCACCCAGCAGGTGGATGATCGCGGGTTTCGCGATCGCCATCCTTGCCCTCTGGCTCATCACGCGTCCGGAAGAATCCGACGTGAAGGACTCTTCCGGCCGCCCCGCAGGTGTGGGTATGGCTGCGCTGGCCGGCGTCGGATTCGCGGGCTTCTATCTCTGCATTCATCAGGCGAGCGGCTCCCCGTTGTGGGTCGCCGCCATTTCCCGCATCGGTTCATTCACGGCCACTGCCGTAGCGGTTGTTCTGACGCGCGCACCGCTCAGGCTCGATCGCCCTCGTATTGCGCTAGGCATGCTGGCTGGATTCCTCGACGTCACCGCCACCGCCCTGTTCGTTTTCGCCAGCGAGCACGGGCGCCTGGATGAGGCCGTCGTCGTCACCTCGCTCTACCCGGCCGTTACCGTTCTGCTCGCGCGCCTGTTCCTCCAAGAGCACTTCAGCCGCTGGAAATTCATTGGCTTGCTGGCTGCGCTAGCGGCGGTGCCGATGATCGCAGCGGGCTAGGCCACGGATTTGCACGGACCATCACTGGATTTCTCTGCGTGCTTCGCAAGGTTCGATCCGCGAGAATCCGCGTAAATCGGTGGCGCGATTTGTTAGCATCGCAGCGTGCCCCTACTCGAAATTCGTAACCTGACAAAGGTTTTTCCCCATGGCGAATCGCTGTTTGGCGGCTCGCACGGCGAAGTTCGCGCGGTCGACGATGTTTCTCTGGATATTTATGCGGGCGAGACGCTCGGGCTGGTTGGGGAATCCGGTTCTGGCAAGAGTACGCTGGGCCGACTCATTCTTCGTTTGATCGAGCCCACCTCTGGCAGCGTACGCCTGGAGGGCCGCAACCTCCTCTCGGCCAGCAAAAGCGAAATGCGCCGCTGGCGTCGCGACTTGCAGATTATTTTTCAGGACCCGTTCGCCTCGCTCGATCCACGCTTGCGTGTGGAAGACATCATCGCCGAGCCCTTGATCATTCATGGGTTGAAGGAAAAAGATTGGGAAGGGCGCAACGTCGGTCGAGCCCAAACGAAGCCTCCTCATGCCGCAGCTTCAGCCACTGGAGGTATTCGCGCTCGCGTGGGGGAATTGCTGCGGGCAGTCGGCCTCGACGAGTCCGCGCGCACCCGTTACCCGCACGAGTTTTCCGGCGGACAGCGGCAACGCATCGGCATCGCCCGCGCTCTTGCCCTACGGCCAAAGTTCATGGTTTGCGACGAACCAGTCTCCGCGCTCGACGTCAGTGTGGGCGCGCAGATCGTCAACCTGCTGGCGCAACTGCAGCGCGACTTCGGCCTGACTTACCTGTTCATCTCGCATTCCATGCCGGTGGTGCGCTATCTCTCGACGCGCATCGCGGTGATGTATCGGGGAAAGATCGTCGAAGTCGGGGACACCGAGCAGATCACGAGCCAACCCGCTCACGCCTACACCCGCACTTTGCTCGAGGCCATTCCGGAGCTACTCGTGTAGGAACTGAGGTCCGGAAGACGGATGTGACGACAGTCCCTGGGGGCTGTCCGAACCCACCGAGGAGTGCCCATGTCCCTACTTCGGGAAGTTCCACATGCCATACTCTCCTGATGTCCGATTCGATGTCCGAACCGATGTCCGAACCGATGTCCGAACCGATGTCCAACCGCCCCGCCCGCAGTTCCGCTCGCGATCTCCTTGAGCTGATTCTTGGCTACGGCCTGATCCTTTTCTGCCTCTGGATGCCGGAATTCCCGCAGCGCATCCTCTCCCCGCTGGCTCTGCTCGTGACCTTGGCCATGGTGCTTGCCAGGCGTCCTAGTCTGGACGATCTCGGCATGGGCCGTCGCGGTCTGGCATCGTCGTTCTGGATTCTTCCCGCGGCCATCCTCGTTGTGCTCGCAAGCGTGCTGGTCGCGAAACAGATCGGTACTCTACACTCTCTGTATAAAGGCGACTTCAAGCACATCACGGGCTATATTCTGTGGACGCTCTACCAGCAGTTCCTCCTGAACGACCTCTTCATGCCGCGCCTCACTCGCCTTCTCGCCAGCGAGAGCGCCGCCGTAGGCATGGCCGCAATGCTGTTCGCGGCAGCACACCTGCCGAATCTACCGCTCACTGCCGCTACTCTGATCTGGGGAGCAGTCTCGTGCGCGCTCTACCGCCGCTCCCGCAATCTGTACACCCTTGGCCTTGCCCAGGGATTGCTCGGGCTGTGCTTCGCTGTGTGCGTGCCCGACTCGCTGCATCACCACCTTCGCGTGGGTCTGGGATATTTGCGGTATCACCCGACTCAGCCGGTTCCGTGAGCAAGGCGCGGCTAGAACCACCACGACCACAGCCAATCCACGCAGGCGTGGGTGATCGTAGACGCCGGCACGCGTCGGCGCTCGCGCCATGCCCGCCCGTAAAAAATTCCCGCAATCGTAGCCAGCAGAACGTAACGCCAGTTAAAGTGCGCCGATCTTTTGTTGAAGTGCGATAACCCGAACAGAACCGACGCGATGAGGAGCGCGGCCAGCCGCCCAACTCGCCGCTCCAGCAGGTTTTGTACCCAGGCACGAAAGAAAAGCTCTTCCGGAATGGCGACAAAAACAAAAATGCCAGCCCAGGTCAGGCCCGCCTTGCCGATGGGGGGAACGTTCGCATGCGGGTGGATGAAGCCGAGCGCGAGGCCCAACACGATCACTGCCGGAGCGAAAAACACGAGCTCACGCAATCCCGTCTTCCAGTCGCTCCACTGCAGGTGGAAATCAAATCCCGTACCGCTTAGGTGACGAATTGCAAGAAATCCATAGAGGCCCGCATCCACCAGCAACAGATTGTTTAGTCCGCGCAAACCTGAGGGCCAAGCCGAGTCGAGCCAGCGCAAGTCCACGGCCAGCCCGAGCGCAAGAAGAATCAGCCCATCCCGCCAGTTGCCGCGCTGCTCCGGATCCGCAACCGCAGCTCGCGCCAACAAGCCCGCAATCACGACCGGCAACGCGGTGTATAACCCAAACCACTGCCAGCGAAAAGTGTGCTGCGAGACTGCGATAACAAGGTAGGGCAAACCGAGCAACGCCGGAAAAGCCAAACGCAAGAAGAGCGGCCAGCGATTGACGATCCCGGCCGCGCGCTCGGCGGCACATCCGAACGCCACGGCCGGAGCCAATTCGGCCAACAGCACCGCAATTACAACCGGCGTCACATTCGACATGCGGACCATCTTATCCGGGCCGCGCACCAGCCCGCCAAACCCGCATGGAATGCAACGCCGGAGCCCCCTCCAACCGCAAGAGGCAACTCTATTTCGTCGAACCCAACTTTCCCGGCCGCAGCTCCGCCAGTTCCCGCACGGTCTTACGGTCTGCGAACTCTCGCTCCGCTCGGGGCGCGGCTACAGTTCCCGGCCCGTCGTCGTGCCCGTCACCTACACGCCGGAAAGAATATAGGTGTCGCCATAGGGATGGAACACCAACTTGCTTCCATCGCTTTGAGACCGAAGCCAATGGGGAGTGGGCCCAGACCGGCTCCGCCCATTGGAATTGGATATCCTCAGGCCAACGTTTTCAGGTGTGACGACAGAGTGCGCGGCAGGAAAGTTCTGCCCTGAGACTACAAAAGTAAAAGGCACGTCAACCACAATGTCTCCGGCCTTGGTCTGGGCCATCCCGGTGGCCGCCGCGAGCACCACCGCGCACAAAGAAACCTGAAAGCGCGTAACTCTTCTCCTTGGCCGTGCATTGGAATCGCACTGAGCCCCCTTCTTGGGGAAAACTACCCCGTCGGTTGTAAAGGGCGTTCACAGGAGGGAATTGGTTCGCCGCCGGTCTGCACCGGACTACAGATGCTTACGCAAGCTGTTTTGGTTTGGTCTGGTGTTCCGGCTGCGCTGACCTGCGCCCCCAGATTCTTTCATCACCCGAATAGTGCGCCCGTCGGATCTTTCGTTACAGGCTTAGGTGAGTTTTTGCGATGCTCGAATGAATCGCTTGTCTGGAACTCTGGCCAAGATTAGAATTCCCCCGAATCATCGTAGGAGGTCCTCATGACCACAGCCCCAGTCCTGCCTGCTTCGCCCGCTCCCACACCCCAATCTGCGCCGCTTTCCGAAGGTGCGCGAATTGCGAACACCTTCGTCGCGCCCTCGAAAACCTTCACCGATTTGCGCCGCAGTGCGAGCTGGTGGGGACCGTGGCTTTTGATTTCCATTTTCTCAATGCTCTTCATTTATGCAATGGGACGCCAGGTTGGCTTTGAACAGATCAGCAGGAATCAGGTGGCGCACTCATCCCGCGCCGAACAGTTCGAAAAACTTCCGGCTGACCAGCAAGCGAAACAGATACAACTTTCGAGCAAGATCATTCGCTATTTCGCATACGGTAGCCCGGTGATGATCCTTTTCTATTTCCTGATCTCTACCCTGGTCCTGTGGACTACCTTCAAAATTGCGGCTGGAGCTGAGACAACGTTTGGGCAGGCTTATGCCATCGTCATGTATGCCAGTCTCCCCGGCATCGTCGGCGCGATCCTGGGTATTGTCTCGTTATTCGCCGGAATCGATCCGGAGGGGTTCGACGTCAATAATCCCGTCGGCACCAATCTCGCGTATTACCTGGACCCTGCCAGCACCGGTAAGTTTGTGCATGGGATGGCTTCTGCGCTCGATGTGATCACCATCTGGACGATCGTCCTGTTGGGCATCGGTTTTGCTTCTACCAGCAAGGTAAAACGCTCGACAGCGATCACCATCGTTGCGGCGTGGTATCTCGTGTACAAACTCACAGCCTCTGGGCTGGCTGCCGCGTTCTCGTAGAGACTGTCGAAGACATCGGGCGATGAGCGGAAAGGCTATCCGCGCGCGATTTGCATCAACTTTGGCAGCACCCCGCCGAATGAGGACCTTTCGTCCGGCCTGCCAAACTCGAAGTAAATCTTGCGGTAGAGGTCATAGAGTTCCCCATACACACCCTGTGTCTCAGCTTGCGGTTGGAAGACCGTGTGCGATGGGCAGATCTTGCGTTGCGCTTCTTCGATCGTTCTGAAAATTCCCGCCGCCAGAAACGCGAAAATTGCCGAGCCAAGTCCCGTTACCTTGGCGCTCGGAACCAGCACTGGCCGGCCCAACACATTCGCATAAACCTGATTGAGCACAGGATTGCTCTGCGGAATCCCTCCCCCATTGATGACCCGCTTGGTGGGCGCGCCGTGCTCGCTCATCCGATCGAGAATGATGCGGGTATGAAACGCAGTTCCTTCAATCGCCGCAAACAGCTCGTCCTGCGCGGTGTGCATCAGATTCCAGCCTAGAGTCATCCCCCCTAAATTCGGATTCACCAGTACGGTGCGGTCTCCGTTGTCCCATGTCATCCGCAGCAAGCCCGTCTGCCCGGCGCGATATTGGTCCAAGCCTTTCGTCAACTCTTCGACAGTTGTATTCGCGCGGCGAGCAATGGCGCTGAAAATGTCTCCCGTCGCAGACAATCCTGCCTCGATGCCGGTGAACCGGGGATGCACGCTGCCGGGCACGACTCCGCACACTCCCGGAATCAATTCAGCCTTCGGCGCATAGGCGATAATGCAGGTCGAGGTTCCGACCACGTTCACTACATCTCCTTCTCCTGCTCCCGCGCCGATCGCGTCCCAGTGCGCATCGAAGGCGCCGACGGGAATTGGAATGCCCGCGCGCAACCCGAGCTTCTCCGCCCACTGCGGAGCCAGCGTTCCCGCAATCTGATCGGAGGTCGCGTACTCGCCTTCGAGTTTCCCGCGCACCCCGGCCAGCAGCGGATCTACCTTCGCCAGAAAACTCTCGGATGGGAGCCCGCCCAGCGCGGCATTCCACATCCACTTGTGCCCCATGGCGCAGACACTGCGTTTCACCCGCCGGGCATCTTTAATTCCGGCCAACGTGGCTGCCACCATGTCACAGTGCTCGAAAGCGCTCACAAATCTGGCGCGTTTCTCGGGATTGTGCCGCAACCAATGCAGCAACTTCGCGAATCCCCATTCGGACGAGTACACGCCACCGCACCAGGCAATGGCTTCCAGCTTCTCCGCCCGTGCCAAAGCGGTGATCTGCGCAGCTTCCTGCTTCGCCCGGTGGTCACACCACAGGTAATATTCGTCGAGGGGGAGCAATCCTTCGCCTACGGGAATCACGCTGGAGCCTGTCGTGTCGAGCGCGATCGACTGGACTTCATCGCCGGCAATTCCAGCCGATTTCACCGCCGCTCGCGTGGCGTCGGCGAGTGCCCGCATGTGATCTTCGTGGGATTGGGTCGCGAAGTCTGGATCTTCGCGCTTGCGATGGAGCGGATATTCCGCGATCGCGGATGCCAGCAGCCCGCGATCGCTATCGACAATCGAGACCCGAACGCTGAGGGTACCGAAATCTACTCCCGCAACCATGGCCATGAGGGGCGATCTCTCCTTGTGTGCGGTGACCGCGAGCTAACCGGTTGCGCCGGCAACTGGCCGGCTGTCCCGAGGGCGTTTCGCCCTCGACGCCCGCGAGCGAGAGCTTGCTTGAACCCTGGAAGGGCGCCTCGGTGTTCGGGCGACGGGCGAAGGCGCCCACCGGACAGCCGCCGGGACCGCGGCGCTACTCTAATTTTCCGTGCCAGTGCATCTGCCATCCGAGATACCGGACTGCCGCTTCGTGCACTGCCGCAGCCGTGGTCGAGAAGTTCGCCGCCACGTGATGCTCGAATCCGTTCTCGCAGATGTAATGCAGCAGTTTCTGCAACTCGGCAATCTGCACCACGCCGACTCCGCCAAATGTATTCAGCGAGTCGCTGGTGAACGAGCCTTCGCCCACGTATCCGCGAATCACTCCTGCAGTGTCGTCGGTTGAGAAGCGCGCAAAGCTCATCGCCCCGGGCTTCACCCGCCCAACGACCGTGCCGAACGTGTTCTCTTTGCCGACGGTCCCGGCGATGATTTCCTGGAAATCCATGCGCACGTCCTGGAAGAAATGCTTGGGCAGGTTACTGCAATGGAAGCAGACAGCTTTGTTAGGATCCTCCCCGTAATTATTGTTCCAATCGAGGAGCGCACTGGGCGTTTCCGATGCCAGCGCCAGCGCGTGCATGCTCAACGTGCCGCAAACGTCGACTTCACATGCCGCAGGGATCAGATTGTTGCTCATCATGCTCATGATGGTGCATGGAACGACGCCAAAATATTCTTCCATCGAGGTCCAGCACTGCACGGCACTGATCTTGACGTCAGTCTGCTGCATCCAGTCGTCGACGACGTAGCCGAGTTTCGCCATCTTTATCAAGGCTGCATCGGGGACGCCACCGGTGGTGACATATTTGCGAATGTCGGCCAGCTTGCCCTGCACCCCGGCGTGATCATCCTTCAACTTTGCTATGCGGCCAAACACTTCGGACAGATCTAGAGTTTCGGTAGAGATCTTGTGCGCTTCCAGCAACTTCTCGCTGTAGCGGACGGTATTGAATGCGGTTGGGCGCGCCCCAATGCTGCCGACGCGCAGGTTCCGCATGCCGTTGGCCACGCGGCATACCGCCGCAAACCACGCCAGGTCGTTCTGAAAATCTTCGGTGTCGAGGCCGACCGTATGCAGCTTGGTCAGTGAATAAGGAATGCCGTATTGCCTGAGGTTGTTGCACGCCGACATCTTTCCGCAGAAGCTGTCGCGGCGATGCAAGATCGTCATCTTCAAAGCATCGTCGGGCGTAGCCTGCACCAGTACAGGAACCTCGAGTCTCGCCAACCTTAGCGTGTCGGCAATCGCGCGCTCATCGCCAAAGTTCGGCAGCGAGACGATCACGCCGTCCAGGCGCTCGCGATTTTTCTGAAACAGCGCCGCGCAGCGTTTGGCTTCTTCGTGAGTCTCGACGGCACCGTGCTTGCTATCTTCGGGACCGAGCACCACACAATCCATGCCTGCGGTGGCCAAGGCATGCATGATCTCTTCCCGCCCGGACTTGGCCAACTGATCAGGAAAGAAACCGCGGTTCCCGACGATGACGCCCATCGTCATTTTCTTGAGGGACATGAAAACCTTCTTCGACAAGAATTCAATTAAGAAGTTAAAAAAATCAATTAAGAATTGCCAGCCATTCGCGCCCGTTCCCGGGAGGGCGAAAACCGTAGGCTGAAAAATAAACCCAGAACCAGCAACACCCCGCCCCACCAAATGTTGGCATGCAAGTTGGAGAGCACGACCTGAACCTCCGGCGGATACATCAACTCGTAAATCCCCCTCGCGAAGATCACTGCTCCGTTCACCGCCAGGGACAGGCCGATGAAAAACCAAATCGACAATGATCCGCCAGCTTTCATCGTTTCCCCCTACCAGAAAATGATTTGCAAAACTATGAACCCAATCGCCACAACCGTTCCCCAGAAGGCCGGCGTATGGAAGATCGATACTTTTTCTTCCTGCGGAATCGGCGTGAGACCGTAGACCAAGTCCGCCAACTCAGAGTCCGGCTTGGGCTTGCTCACGAGGCTCACGACCACGGTCACGATCACGCAGATCAGCCAGCACCACAGGGCGCGAAACATGTTCTGCGCCTGATCCTGCGCTTGCGAGGACAGAGCGACATACCTCACCGCGGTGGGGTCAACTTTCACCCAGACATACATACCGACGGAAGACAGGGTCCCGGCTAAAAGTCCCCAGAAGCCACCCGCCGGGGTCGCCCGTTTCCACAGCATTCCGAGGATCACGGTGCCAAACAGTGGAGCGATGAAGAAGCTGAACAGCGCCTGCACGTAGTCCATGATGCTTTGCGCGTTCATCACCAGGTATGCCGTGCCGATGCTGATGATCACGCCGACAATTGTGCACCAGCGGCCCATCTTGACCTTTGACTCGTCGGATGCATTCTTGTTGATCAGGGCGCCGTAGATGTCATACGTCCAAACCGTGGTGAACGCGCTGACGTTGCCCGCCATTCCGGACATGAATCCGGCGATCAACGCGGTGATGCCGAGGCCAAGAAGGCCCGGTCCGCAGTAGCGTGCCAACATCAGCGGCAAGACTTCGTCGTAACCGTGGAGGCCCTGCGCCTGTCCAGCTTTTGACCATGCAAGGTCGGCAGGCACGAGCCGCAGCAGATTGCCAGTGTGGGGATCACGCAGCAGCGCCAGGCCGAGCAGGCCGGGAAGGATCACGATGAAGGGAACCATCATCTTGAAGGCAGCACCGATGATGGGGGCAAGCTTGGCGGAGCGCAGATCTTTCGCGGCGAGAACGCGTTGCACGACGAGAAAATCCGTGGTCCAGTAGCCCATCGAGATCACCGCACCGAGACCGAAAACAATGCCCACCCAGTTGATCCCCATTGGATTATCAGAAAAGGTGCCCAAAGTTGACCACGCATGCGTATAGGCGCCAGAGTTGGCCACGTGTTGTTCGGTAAGATTTTCGAGAATCTTTGCCTTCAGCCCGCTCCAGCCTCCGGCTTCCACCAACCCCAGGATCGGTATCAGCAATGCTCCCGCCCAGATCAAGAAGAACTGGAGGACTTCATTGAAGATCGCGGAGCGCAATCCCCCCAGAGCGACGTAGATTGCAACCGTGATGGAGGAAACCAAAATGCTGAAATTAAGGTCCCACCCCAGCACCACACGCATGACGACGGCCATGGCGTACATGTTGATGCCGCTCATCAATACCGTCATGAAGGCGAATGAGACCGAAGAGAGAGCCTGGGCACCCGGGCCAAAACGCAGTTTGAGGTATCCGGGAACCGAGTGAGTTTTGCAGATGTGATAGAAGGGCATCATCACGAGAGCGAGGAACAGCATTGCAGGAATGGCGCCGATCCAGTACCAGTGAGCCGCGAGGATGCCGTACTTATACGAATTGCCCGCCCAGCCCATCAATTCGAGCGATCCCAGGTTGGCCGACAAGAACGCCAGGCCCGCCACCCATGCCGTCATTTCGCGGCCGGCCATGAAGAAATCTTCGCCGGTATTGGCCTGTCCCTTCAGGTACAGCCCGATCGCCAGCACCAGGGCGAAGTAAAAAACAATAATAACCAGGTCCACGGGCGACAACTGCACCAGCGTGGAGGAACTCGACACCAGCAGAGCAGGATTCATTGAGTTTTGACCTGTCCGTAGTAGGCATTGCGGCCGTGCTTGCGCCGAAAATGCTTGTCGTGCAATTCGCGCGCCAGCGGCCGGGATTCAGTATTGATCGACAAGGTGTGGAGCGCCATGCGCGCCACGTATTCGAGAATCACCGCATGGTGCGCCGCCTCCGCTGCATTGTTCCCCCAACAGAAAGGAGCATGCCCAGCGACCAGTACCGCAGGGATCGCATCGGGATCGAGCGTTGCGAATGTCCGGCAGATCGCCGCCCCGGTTTCCAGTTCGTAATCAGCGGCAATCGCAGATGCGCTTAAGCGCTCCGTCACCGGAATCGGCCCGTGAAAATAGTCGGCATGCGTCGTCCCGAAACATGGAATCGGTGTCTCCGCCTGCGCCCACGCGGTGGCAAATTCGGAATGCGTGTGCGCGACTCCACCGAGGTTTGGAAAATGTCGGTAGAGCTCCAGATGCGTCGCCAGGTCTGAGGATGGACGAAGGTTTCCCTCCAAGGTTTTCCCCGCAAGATCGGAAATCACGATTTGCGAAGCTGTTAGTTGCTCGTACGGTACACCGCTGGGCTTGATGGCAACCAGTCCTTCGCTGCGGTCAATCCCGCTGACATTGCCGAACGTGTAAAGCACAAGACCGCGGCGAACCAGTTCCAGGTTCGCTTCGAGTACCTCTTCGCGCAATGTCTTCAGCAGCATCGGACAAAAATGAGGGACGCAACGCTCGAGCCTCAAGCGGCAGGTATTTCAGTAAACGTTTACGTCACGGAACATTAACGGACCTGCTTGCCTTTGTCAAAGAGATTGCGCCATGCTCTGGTTGCCGTATCGTGCTCAGCTGAACCCCCGAAACTACAATCATCTTTAGGCCCAGGTCCGCAATCCGATCACGCCCCAATAACTAAGGTATGCGGCGGCAATGAGGAGAGCGACCGTCACGATCAGCGAAAACCTGCGGACCCCGGGGCGAACTGCTTCTCGCGGCGTCCGCCACAAAGAGATCGCGCTCCCCAGCGAAGCAATGCCGAAGCTGACCGTTGTCAGAAACAGAGCCACGGACCAACCAGTTAGATTCCCCAGGCGCTCGATCAAATCGTCGCTGGACGCGATGAAGACGCCTACAAATGCAATCAGGCTGAGCACCGCAACCAGAGGCCAGATGCGCAAACCTCGTTCGGCCGGCCGCCGTCGCCTCTTGCTGAGTGCACCAAGAATCCAGAACGGTGCGTAGATCAGAATTGCCACAATGGAAACAAGCACGTAGCAGGTAGCGACAATTTGCGCGAGTGCCTGCCAAGCCGGGATTTGTTTCATGGTCGACCCGAAACCCGCTTGGACAAAGCGGCCTTCATGGTTCGGCGTCAGCAATTCAAGCGTGGCCACCGGATCGGGCGCATCCTCCTTCTTCTTGGGAATATGGCGAAACTGCGTTCCCTCGACGGGAACATACGTGTCATTCCATGCACCGAGCAGGGTAAGGACTAAATTGCCCTCTTTGAAGTGAAGCCAGGTAACGCCAACCAGACGCTCCAAGAAATGCGTGAGTTCAACGCGAGGCGAATCGGGCACGTACCAACCCTCGTATGCCGCGGCAGCTGTGGGCAACGGCGCCGCGGCTGGCAACGGCGGTCTCTGCAATTTGTTCGTTACATAGGCCCGGATTGCTTTCGCGGCCTTGCCAAAAGCATCTCCGGTGCCGCTGTTGATGCTGAAGAAATAGCCGACCTTGTTGTCGGCCATGTAGGCCATTTCGGTGAGGCCGCCTTCGACGCCCCCGTCATGCCCGTGATAAACCAGGCCGTCTTCGATGCTCCAGTAATTACTCAGGCCGTACCCGGCCTTCATTCCGTCTTTTGCCGCCCAGGTGCTCTGGGGAATCTCCATGCGATCAACGGCGGATGCCGGCACAATCTGCCGGCCGCCCACGGCTCCACGATTCAGGTAGAACTGCACATAAGCTGCCATGTCGTTGGCAGAAGCATTGATCGATCCGGCAGGCCGCAACAGAATGTTCCAGTAACGATATGGAGTCTTTCCGTCGGTGTGATAAAGCGTCGTAGCAGTTCCCGGAGCCGACTCAAAATAGGTCGCCGTCTTCATGCCGATGGGAAGAAATAAATTCCGCTCCACAAAGTCTTCGAAACGCTGACCGGTGAGCTTCTCCACAATGTAGGCCGCGACCGGGGGCCCGGAGTTGCAGTACGCCATCCGCGTACCCGGTGGCCACCGCGAGGTGCGCGAACGGTGATCGTAATCGAGGCCTTCTCGCAACGACATGCCGGGCGCGTCTTTCGCATACTCGCGCAAGTGCATGTCGTCCCATCCTGTGGTGTGCTCGAGCAGGTTTAGGACTCGGATCGGGTCCGTCGCTTCCCACCGGTTTTCAAACCATACCTCGGGAACCAGCTTGTGCACGGGATCATCGAGCGTCACTTTTCCCTGATCGGCCAGCATCAGGATCGACAACGATGCAAAGGCCTTCGACGTGGATCCGATACGGAACAGCGTGTCTGCAGTGGTTGCCCGACCGCTGGCTACATCGGCCGCGCCCAGTCCCGCAATCCACTCGGGCCCGTCTCGATGCACAATGGCGACCGACATTCCCGGCGTGTGTGAATCCTTGAGAATTTTCTCCAGTTGCTGCTGTAGTTCGGCAATCGACAGGGCCGGGGTGAGCCTTTCCTCCTTTTTGTCTTTATCAGCCGCCAGGCACGGAGAAGCGAGCACAACAATAACAATGAGGATGACTGGAATAATGCACTTCATGATTTGACGGTTCCTCGATGCCCCGCAAGTGTCGTCTTCGTGCGTCCGGCCACGCTAGATCTGGTAGTCGACGTCCTCCATGATTCTCTGCAACGACGACGACAGCGGTTCGCTTTTCCCTTCGGAACCTTCCAGTTGCTGTACTCGTTCGCGCAACTTGTTCACCTCGGTCACCACCGACGCCAGCGCTTCCGAGAGCGGGTCATTGATCTGCTTAGGATCGGTAATCACCACGCGTTTGCCTTCGCGGAAGATGATATGTCCCGGCACTCCGACCACGGTGGAATCTTCCGGAACATTCCGCAGCACCACCGAGCCCGCGCCGATACGGCAATTTCTCCCAACCGTAATGTTACCCAGGATCTTCGCGCCCCCACCGACAACCACATTGTCTTCGATCGTCGGATGCCGCTTGCCGTGCTCTTTGCCGGTCCCTCCCAGAGTCACCCCCTGATACAGAGTCACATCGTCGCCCACGATCGCCGTCTCGCCGATCACTACGCCTATGGCATGATCGATAAACAGCCGCCGTCCGATCTGGGCTCCGGGATGGATTTCGACTCCGGTGAGAAAGCGCGCGAACTGCGAGAGCAATCGTCCCAGCAGGAAAAAATGCTGGTTCCACAGCCAGTGATTGATGCGATAAAACCAGACCGCGTGCAGCCCCGAATAACACAGGAAGACTTCCAGGCGGGACTTGGCCGCGGGATCGTGCTCCATCACCGTGGCCACGTCTTCACGAATTAACGACAGCATGTGCGGCATGGATATGGATAGGGTGGAGGCGCGTCAGGCCGGGAGCGTCGCCGTAGGAATCTGCAGCGCCTTATCCCGCAGTTCCGAAAACAGAATGCTGCTTAAGTAGCGTTCGCCGAAAGACGGCAAGATCACCACGATGAGCTTACCTTTATTCTCCGCGCGCTGCGCTACCTTTAAAGCCGCCACCACCGCAGCTCCAGAAGAGATTCCGACCAGCAATCCTTCTTCGAGCGGAAGCCGGCGCGCCATCGCAATGGCTTCATCATTCGTCACCGTGATCACTTCGTCGATGTACTCGCGGCGAAGAATGCTGGGAACAAATCCCGCACCGATTCCCTGAATTTTATGCGGAGAAGGTTTGCCGCCGGAAAGCACAGCGCTGTCCGTCGGCTCCACAGCTACTGCTTTGAATGAAGGCTTCTTCGGCTTGATGTACTCGCACACACCGGTGATCGTGCCGCCAGTACCCACGCCAGAGATAAGGATGTCGACGCGGCCGTCAGTATCGTTCCAGATTTCCGGGCCGGTGGTTTCAAAGTGAATTTTAGGATTCGCGGGATTGTCGAATTGCTGCAGCATGTAGCCGCCGGGAGTGTTCGCCAGAATCTCTTTCGCCTTGAGAATCGCACCGGTCATTCCGCGCGGGCCAGGCGTGAGAATAATTTCGGCGCCAAAGGCCAGCAGCAGCACGCGCCGCTCCAGGCTCATGGTCTCGGGCATGGTGAGAATCAACTTGTAGCCCTTCACCGCGGCGACAAACGCGAGACCGATCCCGGTATTCCCGCTGGTCGGTTCGATGAGCACAGTTCTGCCGGGATGAATTTTCCCTTCGCGCTCGGCCTCAACGATCATGCTCACGCCGATACGATCTTTCACGCTGGAGACAGGATTCTGGCTCTCCAGTTTCGCTACAACTTCCGCGACACAGCCTTCCGTAACTTTATTCAGTCGAACCAGCGGCGTGTTGCCAATCAAAACTGTAATATCGTTTGCGATTTTCATTATCGATTCCTATCCAGAACGTCTGGCAAGTGTCAGCCTTCGCTCAGGCTTAGCCTAGTAATACTACCAAGCTGCCGGTATATCGACTCTGCCGGCGCAATATCGCAAACGGAAACAGCCACCGGAAGCAGCCTACTTCACTTTGAGTTCGTCGGAGGACATCTGGGGCAGGAGGCGAAGCATTGAACCCTGCCGGTTAACTGAGCGCCTGGAATTTACATAACAATCATTAACAATAACTTCGAAAAATCCAATTTAAAGGCCGAGAAACAGTTATATCATGTTTATTTTCAATTATTTACAAAGGCAACAATCAAAAAACTGAATCCATACAATTACTACTTGTTTTTGTGCATTAAACAATGTTAGTGTTCCCGACCTATTAGCGAGTTTCGCGCCTCGGGTGCAACTTCTCTGGGCGCCGATGCTCTGGGCCTCTCAGCAAAAGCAGTTGATGATGACAGAATTTTCCGCGTTTTCGCGGGATCACTCTTCGTTTTCGGAGGGCTTTGCTATGCGCATCCGTCAGCAGATTTTCACTTCCCTATTTGCGGTTCTCCTTTTTGGTTCGGCCGTACTCTGGCTGAGTAGCGCCAAGCCCGCTTGGGCTCAATCAACCTCAACCGGTACGGTTGCCGGTTCGGTGACAGATCCTTCGGGTGCAGTCGTAACCGGCGCCACGGTCATGCTGACCGATACATCCACCAAGTCCTCGCGCAGTGTAACTACCAATGAAGCGGGACGTTACATCTTCGTCGATGTGACTCCCGGCGCCTACGATGTCAACATCTCCAAGCAGGGATTTTCCACAACCAAGACACAGACCGCAGTAAACGTCGGCTCCACGGTTACATTGAATCTGTCGTTGCAGGTCGGAGGCGGCAACGTCGTGGTGGAAGTGACCGCGGTCGGCAACGAGTTGCAGACCATGAATGCCACGGTCGGCAACACGGTCACGGCTGAGGCCATCGACAACCTTCCGAGTATCGGCCGCGATGTCAACACCTTCATCGAGTTGCAACCCGGCGTCGCGCCCGACGGCAGCGTTGGTGGTGCGGTGGTCGACCAAAACTTCTTCTCGCTCGATGGCGGCAACAACACCAATGATATGGATGGCGGCGGCAGCGTGTACACATCCGGCGTCGCCACAAACACGATCGGCGATCCTACTGGCGGCGTTTCCGCACAATACACCGGATACAGCAAGCCCTCCGGTGTATTGCCCACTCCTGCAGATAGCGTTGAAGAGTTTAAGGTCAACACCGCCAACCAGACGGCAGACTTCAACAGTTCTTCCGGCGCGGAAATCAAGGTTGTTACCAAGCGCGGCACCAACAAATTCCACGGCACGGCATACGAATATTACAAAGACAACAACTGGTCGGGAAACACCTGGCAGAATAGCTACAACCACGCCGTCTTCGGTCCACCGGCAGGTGGCCCTGAGACCGGCGGCCTTCCCAGCTATCACTACAGCCGCTACGGATTCGCGGTCGGCGGTCCGCTCATCCCGAAAGACGTTCTCGGTGGCAAGACTTACTTCTTCTTCAATTTTGAAGGCTTCCGGTATCCCAATTCCATCACCTTCAATCGAAACGTCCCCTCGGCGAACCTCCGGGCGGGCCTTCTGACGGACAAGAATGGCAACACCCACAGTCTGGCTTCTGCTGATCCTCTCGGCCTCGGACTCAACCCCATCGTGTCGCAAATCTGGAATAACTTTATGCCGGCGTCGAATAGCGCGTGCGCCGCCGGTACCCAATGCGATGGAAAGAACATACAAGGGTTCCAAGGAACGCTGAGTGAGCCCTTGAAGAGCAAATTTATGGTGGGGAGACTTGACCACGACTTCGGCTCCAAACAGCATTTCATGGCGAGTTACCGCTACTTCAACCAGTCACAGGCCACGAATGATCAAGTGGACATCGGCGGCGCCTTCGCGGGCGACAAACTGGGGACGCCCGCCTCGCTCTCCAGCGATCCGGTGGAACCGTGGTATCTGGTTGCCGGTTTGACCACCAACATTACGAATAACACTACCAACGATTTTCATTACAGCTTTACCCGAAACTGGTGGGCTTGGGGCCGCAAAGGCGACGTGATTCAGAACTGCACCCTGTGCGCTGGCTTGGGCGGTGCGCTCGAAATCGAATCTGGTCAGTCCCAGCTTCAAGATCTCGGCCCCTATAACGTGAACACGCAGCAGACTCGTACTCGTTTCTGGGATGGCAAAGATCACATGTTCCGTGACGATCTTTCCATGCTCAAAGGCAATCACCTGTTCCAGTTGGGCGGTATTTATCAACACAACTTCAACTGGCATCAGCGCACCGATAATGGCGGCGGGATTAACTACCAACCCGTGTATGAGCTGGGCAACGGGTCTTCCGGAGCTGAACTGAACACCGGTTCAGCCAGCAGCGCGTTTCCGATTTGTTCCAGCACATCCATCATGAGTTCAAGTAAAAAATGTGACTCCCTAGTGGCGGCGGCACTCGGGATCGTGTCGATTTCGCAGATTGCCTACACCCGTTCCGGTGCAAACCTGAATTTGAATCCTCCCATAACTCCCGCGTTCGATCAGAGCACAATTCCTTATTACAACGTCTATTTCAGTGATACGTGGCACATGAAACCGACGTTCACGCTGACCTATGGTTTGGGTTGGGCTCTCGAAATGCCTCCAGTCGAAAAGTCTGGCAAGCAGGTCGAAGTCGTCGATGCCTCCGGACAGCAGCTCGATTCTGTGGCGTATCTCTCTCAGCGTGAGCGCGCTGCTCTGCAAGGGCAGGTCTACAACCCTCAGCTAGGGTTTGCCCTCGTGGGGAACACCGCCAATGGTTTGAAGTACCCCTATAACCCGTTCTACGGCCAATTCAGCCCCCGCGTGGCGATTGCGTGGGCGCCAAAAGCCACCGACGGCATCTTCGGAAATACCGTAGTCCGCGGCGGGTATGGGCGTCAGTATGGCCGTCTAAATGGCGTAGATTTGGTCTTGGTGCCGCTGCTCGGCACCGGCCTCATTCAGCCTGTGCAGTGCATCGGCGGCGCGACCGCGGCCGGTTGCGGTGCGAACAATACGGCTACCGCCAGCAACGCATTTCGCATTGGCGCTAATGGAGATGGGCTGGTTGCGCCAATTCCGGCGGCGAGCGCAACTCTGCCGCAACCGGACTTTCCTGGCTTCAATGCCATCGCGGCTGGTGCCGGCGAGGGCCTCGACCCGCACTTCCGCCCGAACGTGGTTGATTCGTTCGACTTCACCATTCAGCGCCAGTTAAGCCGCAAACTCAACCTCGAAGTGGGCTACATCGGGCGCAGAATCACTCATGAATACCTGCCCCTGGACGTCAATGCGGTTCCTTACATGATGACGATGGGAGGACAGCGCTTCGACCAGGCCTACAAGAATGCAGTGCTGCAATACTGCGGCGGCCTCGCGGGGTTGGGCGGCGGGAACTGCGCCCAAAGTGCGGGAGCAGTAACCCCGCAACCATTCTTTGAAACGGCCCTTGCCGGCACTGGTTATTGCACACCCGGAACTTGTACGGCAACCATGGTCGCGAATGAAGGTGGGAACCTGGCGAATGCGACGGTTTGGGATCTGTGGAGCGATCTCGACAAGGGAGTTGGCTGCCCCGGGGGCACGGGCCAGTGCACCAGCGTAAACGGCAGTACAGGCGGCGCTTTCGCATTCCCTCGCAGTATGCAGAACACCCCCATCGCCGCCAACTGCGTCGGCGGTACGGGCTTCGGCTGCCAAGGCCAGTTGACGTCGGGCGTGGGGATGAACGCCAGCGTTGGATCCGGGAACTACAATGCCGGCTTCGTTTCGTTGAAGATGCAAGACTGGCATGGATTGACAGCACAGTCGAATTTTACCTGGTCGAAGGCTCTCGGCATGGGAGCCTTCGTCCAGGCCACCAGCCAATACACTGCTGAGGATGTTTTCAACCTGAAGCAGATGTATGGCAGGCAGGGCTACGACCGCAAGTACGTTTACAACACGTTCCTGGTGTACTCCCCTCCGTTCTACAAGGGGCAGTCTGGGCTCATGGGACGCGTTCTCGGCGGTTGGACGTTTGCGACCATCTTTACCGCCGGTTCGGGCACTCCGATCGAGGTGTACACCACGACTGGAGACAGCGAGGAGTTCGGCTCGGGCGATAACACCAACTTTTTCAGCAACCAGAACGCCGTTCCACTGGGACCGTATAAGAGCGGTCACAATTATCGCGACCCCAATCAATCACCAGGCACAGGCCAGTTGCCTCGCAATATCTTCGCGGATGGCACGGCTCAGGCCAACAACTGGCGCAACCCGATCCTGGGATTGGATACGAGGAACGGCGGCGCTGGTGCTCTGAGTGGCTTGCCCTACTGGAACATGGACTTCAGCTTGAAGAAGACGATCCGCGTAGCCGAGGAAATTAACCTCGAGTTCCAAGGGGTCTTCGCCAACGTGCTGAACCATAACCAATTTCTCGACCCCATTGGCACCACGGGGCTATTTGACGGAGCTGCGCCCTCTGGCGGTTTCGGTACATTGTCAGGCGGCGAAGCCCAGGCTCGTCAGATCGAGATTGGCGCTCGCGTCCGCTTCTAAACCATCAGCCGAAAGGCGTCGCGATCAACGACGCCCTTCGAAATCCAAGGCCGCACCCTAGGGTGCGGCCTTTTCAATTCTCGCCCGCAAATAGTGGTGGGATCAGGCGCGCCGGCGACGCCTCGCTCTTCGACGCTGCCCTATCGATGCATCAACCCGAAGCTTACGGCAGCAGCGGAGTTTCCGATGTCAAAGATCGATACGGCTCTCTCCAGCTTGTGGTGCCCGGTCTTGTGAAAGAAGTAGCTCAGGCTGACCACTCCCACGGTTTCCCCAATAAAGTTCACCGCGAGGCCCGGAGTGGAACGGCCAAATAAGCGGACCAGCGGATTCAGCTCTTGGCCTCCGCTCTGCAGGTTGGCACGTGTTACCGCGAAGTCGGCGCCATTTAGAGCTACAGCCCCCACGAATAATGCGCAATTCTGTTTATCCCAGAACCTGTGCCCTTCGGCGGCGCGCATGGGTGCCAGGGTAGCTGGAGGTGAGGCCTCAACGAACATAATGGGCGCCTCGGGGTCCGCTGAGGCCAGCCGAGCCTGAGCAAGTACAGCGGGGCAGACCGCGACAGCTAGGAGCACAAGCGCGCTCCAGCGCAGGAACACAGAGAATTTGCGGAAGGTCATAAGTGCCGGTCAGAACGACGCAGCACCTCAGCAGAGCGCAATCGGGCATCCACGCGCGCATGATTAGAATTGCGGCAAGCTGCTCACTATGAACTCTTTAGTTTCCGCCTCTAGCTGAAATCGAACGCGGCTGTGAACTCTTTTGCACTCTGGACCCGCCGTTTACCTCTGGGTGCGGCAGAGGCACCTATAAAGATGATTCCACTGGGTCTTGCCCACCACCTCGGAAGCTCTCGGAAGTTCCACAGTTCCTCCCTGTGACATCTGACCAGAGTGCGGATGGCAGAAAAAGAGAAGATCATGTCCAATGCGGAGATAACCCTCCAGCGCTGAGCGTACAATCCCTGTAAGTTCCTTTTTCCAAGATTTTTACCTCTAACCCCTTGGGGCTCAATATTTTGCAGGCACTTTTTGCAAACCTCGCGGCCAGTCAAAGGTTAGAGTTAGAGTTTAGAGCTAATAAGAAGTGGGGTGGGGGGGACCCCAGGTTCCGCCTCCGATTTCCCCAAAAAGGAAATCACTTCTTGTAAACCACGCCGCCTTTCATCACAAACTGCACGTTCTGCAGTGAGCTAACGTCCTGTAGCGGATCGCCAGGCACGGCAACGACGTCTGCAAAATATCCGGGCTCCAGCGCTCCAATCTGCTCTTCCCATCCAAGAAGTTTGGCCCCGTTCAGAAGATCGGCTTGTAACACAGCCAGCGGCGACATGCCATATTTCACCATCAGAACAAACTCGCGCGCCTGCGTGCCGTGCGGAAACGGTCCTACGTCGGATCCGACTGCCATCGGCACCCTTGCAGCAATCTGCTTCCTGAATTCCTGAGCCTTCACCTCGAGCATCTGATGCTCGCGCGCTCCTTGCTCCGGCGTGGCTGCGTGATCGGCAAAATATTCGAAGATGGTGAACGTCGGGACCGCGAAGATTTGCTTCTCCTTCATCAACCGCACGGTTTCATCGCTCAGCTGATCGGCATGGTCGATCGAAGCCACTCCAGCTTGCGCGGCGAAAAGCGTGCCCGGCTCCCCGGTCGCATGCACCGCTACTCGACGGCCCAGCCGCGCCGCTTCTTTCACAGCGGCCTCCAGTTGCGCTTCGGAATATTGATACGAGGTGGCGAGTTTTCCGTCCCGAACCGAATCCGCGCCCGTTTCATAGATCTTGATGAAGTCAGCACCTTCCTTGAACTGTTGCCGCATCACCGCGATCAGTTCGTCGGCTGTGTTGGCATAATTCGCGTTGGGCAGAACGCGCTGCTCCGGGTTATATCCGATCGCGTCCTCGTGCCCTCCCAGAATATTGATGGCGTTGCCGCTGATACGCAGCCGAGGACCAGGAATGCGCCCCTCATCAATCGCATTGCGGACAGCCGTATCGGCCGACCCCGCGCCCTCGGTCCCCATGTCTCGCTCCGCCGTGAATCCCGCCATCAGGTCGTCGCGCGCCGCCAGCGTCGCTGTGATGGTGCGCTGCGGCACCGATTCCTGCACCGTCTGCAAGTCCTCCGCGCCCGGATGGAGAAAAAGATGGATGTGCGCATCAATCAACCCGGGAAGCATGGTGCGATCGCCCAGGTCGATCACTTCCGAGCCTCCCGGATGCTTCACGGTCGTCCCCACCTCGACGATGTGATCGCCCTGTACCAGGATCTCTCCCGGCTTGACGGTGCGTCCCGTCTTGACGTCGAGCAGTCGGGCAGCATGCAGCACAATCGGGTGAGACGGCGCAGCCGCAGCTTGCCCGGCGGCATCTGCTACGAAAGTCACCAACGATAACGAGACTAGGGCGATTAGGACGATGCGGGTTGTCATATCGCCCGCGATGGTACCATCCCGAATCTCCCGATGCCAGAAGCCTGCTTACGGCGCTGATCTGTGATGAAAATCACAAGCTGCGGTGCGAGTGGTCACACCCCGATTCAGTGCCCCCGGCGAAACTAAACATCAGTATGAACCAGTTTGGAATCCTGAATAGCCGCAAGCGCGCCTTGACCGCCCTGGTTCACTCTGTCGTCTTTCTGGGGATTGCGACGCATGGCTTCGCTTCACCGAAGGCGGGAATCCTCGTCCCCGGCCTGGTACCGGCAGCCGACATCATTCTCATCGCGATTTACGGTGCGGCGGCTGCGATCCTGGCTTGGCTGGTGAGCATTTCGCGTTGCGCGAAAGAGCGGATTTATTTTGCACTATGCACCTGCAGCGCGAGCTTAGGTCTGCTACGCACAATTTTCGGGGATTCTTCCCTGCCCGCCGCGCAGTATTTGCGCGTGATCTTGTTGAGTTCGGCCGTGGTGTTCGGCACATGGATTTTTCGTTCCTTCTCGCTTCCGATTCCTGGAGACGCCTTATCCGACTAGTTCTCCCCAAGTGCAAAAAGAAAGCTGCCCGGGATCGTCTCCGGGCGGCGATCCATGTGCGAGAGACTACGCTTTGCGATTCTTGCCGTTCCCAAGTTGAATCGCGGGTCGGCCTGGCCGGAACTCGTAACTAGAGCTCAATACCGCTACCGATCGAACTCTTCACATTTCTCCCGTCCGCTTGGTTATGATTTCTTCGCTGTGATCCTGTTCTGCCATCGAGGTGAATATGCTGCTGAGCCAGACCGCCCTGGTAACCGGAGCCAGCCGGGGAATCGGCAAGGAAATCGCGCTCGAGTTGGCGCGCAATCGATATCGCGTTGCGGTGAACTACTACAACGACCCGGCCGCTACGGTCGATGCTACCGTGGCCGAAATTCGCGCGCTCCAAGGCAACGTGGAAGGTGGAGTTCTGCCGATTCAGGCCGACATTCGCTCATCAAGCCAGGTGACAGCGATGTTCGACCGCGTCATCGGCACTTTCGGGCGGCTTGATCTTCTGGTCAACAATGCCGGAGTGCAAACCTGGAAGCACCTTCTCGAAGTCACCGAGGAAGAATGGGACCTGGTCGTCGACACAAATCTGAAGGGTTGTTTCCTTTGCACGCAACAAGCTGCGAGATATATGAAGGATCACGGCGGAGGTTCGATCGTGAACCTGGGCTCCGGCTGCAACAAGCTTGCTTTCCCATCTCTGGTTGCCTACACCGCGAGCAAGGGCGGAATCGAGATGCTGACCAAAGAGGCCGCCGTCGAACTCGGCCCTTATGGCATACGGGTGAACTGCATTGCGCCGGGTTCGATTGAGTCGGAGCGCACCGAACAGGAAGACCCGGATTACGCGGGCACATGGTCCAAGCTCACACCCCTGGGCCGCGTAGGTATGGCCGCCGACATCGCCCCAACCGTAGTTTTTCTCGCGAGCAAGGGGGCGTCATTCATCAGCGGACAGACGATCTGGATTGATGGAGCTCTGTTCACCCAGGCGCAATGGCCCTATAAAAAGTGAGGGCCATCCTAAGACTCGAGGGGCACGAACCCGATGCTCGTAGTACACTTTCCCGCATGATGCCAAGACGCCTCAACAGCGTATTTATTATCGTTCTGTTCAGCCTATCAATCAGCGGACTCGCCCTCGCCCAGGCCAGCAAGAGACACGAGCAAGCCGTTCAGCAAAAACCTTTTGGCACGCGGGACGGGAGGCCCGTCAACTTGTATACGTTAACCAACGCAAACGGTGTCGAAATTGACGCGATGGACTATGGCGGCATCATTGTTTCGATCCGCGTCCCCGACCGCAAAGGCCAATTCGCTGATGTCGTTCTCGGTCACGAGACTCTCGAAGGCTACATTCCGAATCCTCCCTACATCGGGGCGATTGTCGGCCGCTATGCAAACCGCATCGCCAACGGCACCTTCACCCTCGACGGCAAACCGTACTCCTTGCCCAAGAATGACGGACCCAACACTCTGCACGGCGGCACCGAAAAGACATTCAACCAAGTTGTCTGGGACGGCGAACCTCTGAAAGGCAAGGCGGGAGTCACCTTTACCTATCTAAGCAAGGATGGCGACGATGGCTGGCCCGGCAATGTTAAAGTCAGAGTGACTTACACGCTGACCAACGCCAACGAACTCGTCATCGACTACGAAGCCACCACCGACAAGGCCACGCCCATCAACCTGAGCCAGCACAGTTATTTCAACCTCGCAGGCGAGGGCACCGGCGACATCCTGAATCATGAAATCATCCTCAATGCCGACCGCTTCACTCCGGTCGACAAGAATCTGATCCCCACCGGCGAGCTTCGCCCCGTCAAAGGGACGCCGATGGACTTCACCACCTCCACGAAAATCGGCTCACGTATCGACGGGAACTACGACCAACTCGTCCTCGGCCACGGCTACGATCACAACTGGGTTATCAACCGCAAAGGCGAGGGCCTGACTCTGGCGGCGCGGGTTTACGAGCCCGCCAGCGGCCGAGTGATGGAAGTGAGCACCACCCAGCCCGGCATCCAGTTCTATACCGGAAACTTCCTCGACGGTACAGTCATCGGAAAGAAGGGCCACGTCTACAAGCATCGTTATGGCCTCTGCCTGGAGACTCAGCACTTCCCGGATTCTCCGAATCATCCGGACTTCCCGAACACAATCCTGAGGCCGGGAGAGACGTTCCGCCAGAAAACGGTTTTCAAGTTTTCGACGAAGTGAGTTGGAACGCGGCACGATCACCGCTTGGAATGGAAGCCATGGAAGCCATGGAAGCCAGCGAGGGTTGACCGAGTTCAGAAGATCGTCCAGATCGACTTGGCGGAGTGACGAACTTGCCGCATTCCGCCGGTACGCAGTAGAGCCATATCCTGCCTCTATTCTGCGATACGGAGAAATGGGAGCGTAGTTGTCGTTGCCCGGAAAGGAGACGAAATCATTGATTGGGAGGATTTTGAGGAGGGCAGCAACCTCTCGCCAGTGGCCCCGGACGCACGAGCTCTTGAGCACTGGTGCAATCTCAGGACGAGCTGAACATTGGGGGAAAATCGGTCCCCCTACGCCAACTCAATGAGCAGTATGTTCTCCGGCGCCGACCTCTCACTTCCCCCCTTAACCCCTCCCGCATAGCCTCTCTACCCCCCCGCGATGCTCGAGCTTGAGTTTCGCTTCCAGACGTGGTGATTGGGCTTCTCCCAGGCGTTATTTCAACTTCACGAACAGCAAAACAAAGATCGCCCACACTCCGACCGTCATCGGAAACAGCACCAACGACGCGTCCCTCAGCGAGCCGCCTCGAGGCAGTGCATAGGTCAGAAGCATCATGGCAAGAGCGGTGAGTACTCCGACCGCAAATCTGCCTTTCCAGTTCATACCTGTTCGGCCTCGCTTTCCGGTTTGGCCTTCGCGATTTCGAAAACGGCAGCGATTCTATACCTTTGTCCCGCTTCATGGAGCGAATTTTCAGTCCAGTGAACCTTACCGAAGGAGCGAGCACCTCACTCCCCTCGCAATTCTTCCAGGAGCGCCTTCTCCAACTTCTTGCAATGTTCCGTCTTGAGCTTCGCTCCCCCCCAGGTCAGATAAAACGTATCAATGGCCATCTGCCCTTCGGTATCGATCAAAGCGATCTCGATGTTGCACTTCTGATCCGACAGGCACGACGCGATCCGGTGGAGTAAGCGCGGGCGGTCCTGTGTGATGACCTGCACCAGCGTGCTCGTGGACGAACACGAATCGTCAAACTCAATCTTGGTCTCCACCTTTACCTTCGCGATGGCCCCCTTCTCCGAGCGCTGCCGGTCCCGTAACATCTTCTCCAGATCGGCCTCGCCGAGCAGCACGCTTGTGACACTGCGCCGGAAGCGCTCCCATTCGGAAAGATTCAGCTCCAGGGTCCGGAAGCGATCCGTGAAGTAGAGCGTATCGACCACAGTTCCCGCTTCATTCGAGAATGCATTGGCCTTCACAATGTTCATTCCCCATGCCGCCAACACCCCCGCCAGCTTGGCGAAAAGAAACGGCCGGTCTCTGGTCACCATGGTCAGTTCGTACCAATGCCGACCGCGTTTCAATTCAACCTGCACCGGCTGGTCGCCCAACCCGTCGGCCATCCCCATGTGGCGCATCACTTCTTCCGCGGAATGAACCAGCAGATACCTCTGCGGGAATCCCTCCAGAAACTCTTTGAATTTGCTGCTGGTCACCGGCGCCAGAGACCTCAACCGCGCCAGCTTTTCATCGTTCACGTCGGCATGCACCCGATGGTCGGCGCTACGGTTCAAGTAGTTCTCGGCGCCCATGTACAGTTGCCACACGTTCTCGGCTTTCCACGGCGTCAACGCCTCCGGATTCACCGCCTTGATGTCGGCGTAAGTCAGCAGGCACAACATCTTCAGCCGCTCCGGGGTTCCCACTTTGTCGGCAAACGCACCCACCGTCTCAGGATTAAAAATGTCGCGCCGCAATGCCGCCGAGATCTCAAGGTGATTTTCGATCAAGAAAAGCACCTCTGCCCGCTCCTTCGGATCCACATCAAGCCGGTCCATGGCGCGGCCCGCGATTTCCAGGCTGGCTTCCACATGATTGCCGCCCGGGATACCCTTCCCGGTGTCGTGCAGCAACAAGGCGAGATAGAGCAACTCCGGATTTTCCAGTTCGCCGAGCAATTCCGCGTAGCGCTTGTCCCACTCCGACGTCGACTGCTTCAGGCGATGCAGACTTTCGATTGCCAGGAACGAATGCTCGTCTACGGTGAACCGATGATAGAAGTCACGCACCACCAGCGAGTCGATGAGCTTCAATTCCGGCAGCAGCAGAGTCAACAGCCGCAGCGAATGCATGGCGCGCAGAGCTTCCGCGGCGTGCGGTTGCAGCAAGGTTTCCTCGAAATACAGCCAGAGCTCGGCTCCCCGAGGCGGCATCGAAGCCAGCGCGGGAAGCGCCTGCTCGATGCGGTACTCGGTAGTGGCGCTCAACTTGAGCCCGTGCTGGGCCATGAAATGGAATAAGCGCAACAACACCTCAGGGTCCTGGAGAGCGGAAGGCTGCTGCAGGAAGATGAGGCCATCCACCACAGAAAAATCCGCCGTCGCGAGCCGCGACCGCCAGCTCTGAACCTGGCGGTAAAGAGCGGACCACGCTTCCGGAATTTCTTCCAGCAGTTGTGTGACCGTGCGCTGCACAGCGCGTGCATGCCCGAAATAGATCCGCATCCAGTCGGCCGGCGAGAGTTCTGCCGAATCCGCGGCCCCGACCCTGCGCCCCGCCGCTTCGTCCTGCGCCTCCCAGCTCAGGGTGTTGTCGTCGCGCCCATGCCGGAAGTGCAGAAAGCATCGCGCTGACATCAGAAAATCAAGCGCCGAATCGAGCTGCTTACGCACCGGAGCCCGCAACGAACTTGCGTCCGGCCAGTCGTGCAGTTTATCCATCGCCGAAATCAAAGCGAGCCAGCAGGCCACATTGCAGTCGCGCAATCCGCCGGGTGCCTCCTTCAGATTCGGTTCCAGGTGATAGAGCGTCATTCCATGCTTCGCATGACGCTCTCGCGTGACTTCCGCCAACCCCTGGAGCAGAGCCTTGGATTCCCGCATCACTACTTTCGGAATGACCTTGTCATGAAGGCGCCGAAATAGGTCGGGATCGCCTGCGAGGTAGCGGCAATCGAGAAGGGAAATGGTGAACTCGGTGTTGTTGGCGTCGTAGCGGTCGCACTCGCTCAACGTCCGCGTCGCCGGACTTAGCTTCAACCGCAGGTCCCACAATTCCTGCGAGAAGCGGCGAATGGAATCTTTGAAGGCTTGTTCCGCCGCCCGATCCCCGAACAGAAAAAGCAGATCAATATCGGAATAAGGAAATAGCCACCCCCGACCGAATCCACCGGTGGCCACGAGCGCGAAGTTGGCAGGTTTGGCTTGGTCGGGGGAAATGATGTCCCGCCAGAGCCGCGCAAGAATGTCTTCCACCAGCCGGGTGCGTTCGGCCACGGCCGCGCGACCGTCACCGGAGGCCTCGAACTCCCGCTGGATGCGCGCCGATTCGTCGCTGAGAGAACCCCGTAGTTCGCTGATCAAGGAAGACGCTGCCATCATGAATGTATTTCACCCCAGTGACAACGGCCATTGGGGAGGGTCGATTCATCACTGCCTGTCAGATGCTTTCCCGGTCGCGTCCTCGGTAAAATTTATCGCATTACCCTCTGGAAACAGGCGCCCCCAAACTAAAGAGCTCCTTCGCCGCGCTCGTCATTGCGAATGCGGATTGCCTCATCCACCCGAGAAAGAAAAATCTTCCCGTCTCCAATCTTTCCGGTGCGCGCGGCTCCCAAAATGGCCTGTACAGCCTTTTCGACCATCGCATCGGCGAGCACCATTTCCAGCTTGGTCTTCGGAATCAGGTCCACGCTGTACTCCCGCCCACGGTAGACCTCGGTGTGACCTTTCTGTCGTCCGTGACCTCGTACTTCGATCACCGTCATGCCTTCAACGCCGATCTCTTGCAAAGCAGTTTTCACGGCTTCCAGCTTGGAGTTTTGAATGATTGCCTCGATCTTCGTCATAATGTCGTCAAGTCCTGTCTGCGTTCTTCACGCTGTCCGAGCGTGAGGATACCCGAGAAGCGTCCTCGACCCTCTACGCCGACGCCTCCCAATAATATCCCTCTTCCCCGTGTTGGGAGAGATCCAGTCCTTGCACTTCTTCCTCCTCTGCAATTCGCAATCCGATGGTTACATCCACCAGCTTCAAGACCGCCAACGCCGCCCAGCGCCCACGCAATCGCCACGCCCGCCAACTGGTTCAGAAGCTGATGGGAGTTTCCTTCCAGGAGTCCGGAAGCTGAGGCATTCCCTTGGGCATCCTTGAAAATCGGGTCCGCGCTCACCCGCTAAAATTCCCGTTAGCAGCGCCCCCAACGCCCCCCGCCTCGTGAACTCCAAAAGCATCGAGCAAATCGTCATACCCCAACCTTGCCTTCACCTTGGCTACCATCGCGTAGCAGGAGACACCGGCAATCAGACCGATGGCGAAGGCAGCCATCGGCTGCACAAAACCAGCCGCTGGCGTGATTGCCACCAAGCCCGCCACAGCTCCGGAGATTCCCCCCGTACGCTCGGCTTGCCGTTGCGAGTCCACTCCGCTCCCGTCCATCCCAAGGCTGCGGCCGCGGCTGCGAATTGGGTTGCCACAAAAGCGCTGCTCGCCAGGCTGCCAGCGGCGAATGCGCTTCCGGCGTTAACTCCAAACCATCCCACCCACAACATGCAGGCGCCGATGAAACTCAGCACCACGCTGTGCGGCGCAGAACCGTTACCAGCCCCGCGATCAAACGACACTCCAAGCTTTCCCTCCTTGCCGCGATTTTAGAATGCACCGCATCCGAACCCGCCTCCACTCTACCGTCCGCGGCACCCGCACGGAAATCGAAACTATTTATCGTGCCTATCAGGTTTTGTTATTGAATCGACTCAGAACTTGAACTGCAGGTCCAATTGCATCCGGCGTGGGGGCTGGGCCGCAACCGGCCTGCCGAAAAGAGGCGAGGATTGGGTTCCAATGTAAGTCACGTAGTTGGGGTGGTTCAGCACATTAAAAGAGTTCAGCGAGATCGAGAAAACCCGAGCTTCGTTCTTTGCTTTGGAGAGGGGGAAATCATGAGACAAATTGAGGTCGAGATCGATCAGTCCCGGGCCAGCCATGGTATTGCGCGGGATGCCAACAGGCCGGTCATTGAGGTTGCCATCGTGATTGTCATCGCCGCCCGTGGTGATGTTGACTGGCTTGCCTGAGTACAAGGATAACGCCACGCCGAGGGTAAAAAATCTTGAGGGTTGCGTGGAGGCCAGCAGGTCGAACTTATGCAGTCGGTCATTGTCGGCGCGCCCCCAGTCGGCCGCTGCGTCGTAGCTGTTGGCGGGAAAGAACGTGATGCCGCTGCTGTTGTTGTCGGTGCGGCTCAGCGTGTACTGGATCTGACCGGAGAAATACTTGCTGGGTTTACCGCGAAACGTAAGCTCCAGCGCGTTGCCTTTCAAATATCCCTCGGATTGCATCTGCCGCACCTGGCCAAGAGCCGGATTTGGCCTCACGTAGTTCCCACCGACCAGAACGGGGGCGTTGCCATCGATAGAGCGAAAAACATCTACACCACGTGTGCCGATGTAGACGGCGCTGAACGTGCTCTTGGCGGTGACCTGGCGCTCCGCGCCGCCGCTGAACTGCAAAGTATAAGGAATACGCGTGTGCGGATCGAGCGTCACCACGCTCACTGGAATCTGTGTCAACAGCGAGGGATTGACCGGAAAGGATACTAGCGGCGGATCGACGATGAATCGCAGCAGGTTGGCGCCGTTAAAGTGCAGCAAGTCGCCAATCGGGCTGGGTCCGGTGCGATCATAGAACAGGCCCGCGCCTCCGCGGATCACGGTTTTGCTTTTTGCGCTGGGCGCGTAGGCAAAGCTGACCCGCGGCGCGAAGTTGTGCGGCTCATCGTGGAAGTAGTTCTGCCAGTAGTAGCGTACTCCCATGTAAACCGATAAATTCGGGCGCACGCGAATGTTGTCTTCCACAAACGCGGAGAGGACTTTTTCGAGAAACGCCACGTGCCCTTGTCCGGTCTGGACGAGGTAGGTCGCAGGCGTCACGGCAGCGTAGTCGGCGGCGCTGGCAAACGTGTAGGTGCCGGCGCGATTGGTGAAATCGTCGAGCCCACGGCGACTGATATCGGGGACGTCGATACCGAAGCTGAGTTGATGCTTGCCGTTCGCATACGTCGCGAAATCGGTGCCGTCGAAATGGTACTCTGTCCGTCGAGTATCCCCTTGCGCACCGCCTGCAGTGAACAGTCCCGAGATCGTGATCTGAGCGTCGGGCAGGGTGCTGGCAACCGATGAATCGTAGTGCCCTACGAGAAATCGCGCTTGATTCAGCCAATGAGGTGAGAACTGGTGCAGATAGCTGACGTTGATCTCGTGCTCCAGGAACCGCGTGTCGGTTCCGGCGCTCGGAAGCGTGGTGCCGCCGACGGCTGAATTGTCAGAGGAGCGATGCTCGTAGGAGTAGCCGATCCAGAACTGATCTCCATTGGCCAAATCGTGGAAGATTCGGCCGGACCCAAAAAAGTGATGGGTGGGGTTCGGAACCGTCTGCGCAAAGGAGCCAAAGCCGAGAGACTCTGCCGCCGCAATCGCGTTCGTATCAATGACCGCCTGCTGATTTAGTAGGTCTTCATCGAGTGCCAACAGGAAACTGGTGCGCTTGCTGTGTCCGATCGGTCCGGTAACGGAGCCTTCATAGTATTGCCGACTCTCGGAGGGCTTTATGACGGCGAACGCGTTGCTCGCGTCGAACACTGAGTCGCGAAACATGAAATTCAGCGAACCGTGGTAGTCGGCAGATCCACTCTTCGTGACAATTTCCAGGCGGGCGCGCCCGGGCCGAGAAAAGCGAGCGGAGTACGGGTTGTTGTTAATCTTCACCTCCTGGACGGCGGAGGGAGTGACGCCAGGTCCATTGGCTTCGATCCCGTTGACCACCAATGTAACCCCGTTGGTTCCGGTCGCATTGTCGTCCAGGAACCGCGACATCGTGGTGATGTAGTCCTGGTCGAAGACGGGGACGCGGTCGAGCCCGTTGCGATCGATGGCATTGGCGTTCTGGTTGTCTGACGTTTCAGTACTTACGACCGGAACGTTGACCCCGGTTGCCACCGTGACGTTTTCGGTCTCGACTGAGATCGGTAGAACAATTCGAAAGGGAGATCCTCGTTTGGCGGTCACCGCCGCCGGGACGCGGGTATTACGGAAGCCTTCCGCATGAAAATCTAGTGTGTACTTTCCGGAAGCAATGTTTTCGAGATGAAATGCTCCCACGGCGTCGGTCGTCGTCTGAGCGAGCATCTGACCCTTGTTTCCCAGGAGAGCAACCTCTGCGTTCGGGATTGCCGCCCCGGAGGGGTCGAGCAGAACACCGCTGATAGCCTGCGAAGCCACAGCTTCGGCCGCTGGAGAGTTCGTAACTGGATCGGAGTCTTGCGCACGAATAAGTGTTGGCAGCGCCATGCCGAGGAGCGCGACCAGAACCCAGAGCTGCCGATGGTTCAAGAGGTAACATTCTCTGCGGTCGTTTCCCGGTTGCATCATCGGCATCCTCGCAAGGCTACACGCCGAACCTGAAACAGTTCTGAAAGCCCGGGCTGCGATTGAAATGGAAACCAAAGATTTCTCTGAAGGCTCTGGCCTCTGAAAATCGTGACTTAAGGTATTCACTCTACAGCGTTTAGGGGATCTTTGTGGTTATCTACGGTTTTTCCCCTATATACCTTAGGTAAAAGTACTCAGAAAATATGACCCTCCAGCGCCGTTTTCGTTCCGGAGGGAAGAAAACGCATTGGAACTGTGTCGAGGCCAATGGAGGGATTGAGTTTGTGCCAACCGAAAAAGCGAGTACCACGCTCCCCGGAAAAGTTGAAAGGGTGATTCACGCGCATCCCGCTTCCGGCGAACCAGAAAAAGCTCAGATCGCGGTCGAAGGGGCAGATCATCTCTACCGAGAGATTCGTGTTCCCAATGATCTGACCGACGCTCAAGGGCAGAAAGTTAAGCTCAAAGTAGGCGCCGAGGTCGAGGTCAAAATCGAAGCGAACCCGGTTGCCACCAATGTGGCGCTCCACGATGTGCCCAGAAAAGAGTAAGTCGAGCGCTTAACTGCCTTCGGCAGGTTCATTCTTATAATAGGCGATCTGAGACGTCGCTTTCGACGATCACTTGGCTGTCCCCTTGGGCTCATCCGCAACCGGCGGGGCAAACTTCGCCTCGTCCACGGGAATGTTCTGTTTCACATCGCTCACTTGAATCGTAAACCGTCCGCTGGGACGCGCCAGGGTCCAGCGGTACGGAATCTTCACTCCATTCGTATCGCGATAATCCGCGTAGTCGATCTGCGTGGGAAGCAATCCGAGAGCCGTATCTCCAAATCGCACTAAACGCACCAGCAGTCCTGATTGCTTGTCGAAATACAAGCGAATCGGAGGTTTTCCTTCGCGCCGGCCCACCACGACGTAAGCCTCATGATCCCCAATCTTCTCCGCGCCTCGCATCCGCATTTCGCTGAACATCGGCTTCAAGTGCGTGGCCAAATGTAAATCCGCGTCGATCGACGCGCCATCCAGATCGCTACCGTGCATCGCGCGCACAGGGTGCCCCGGAGTACCCAGCCATCCCTCATGCCCGTTAAATGCCGTCACGCTGTCACCCTCAATCATGTGCGTAAACGAGATGCGCTTGTCCGGGTCTTTCGAATAAATATCGATGGGCAGCGATTTCCCGCCAAAGTCAATCGTCCCTTTCATCACACGACTGCTGACCCTGTCGGTTGCCGCAGCTCCGCCGATCGCCTGCACATACTTGTCGAGCAGTTGATCTGCTGTTGGCCCAGCGTTTTCCGTTGCCTCTGCGGGCTTCGTACCGTCGATCGGTTGCTGGGGACCGGCTTCTTTCATCTCCTCAGTCATCACCGCCGGGATTGCTTGCGGGGCCGCATTGCCCCGGTGGCACGAGTAGCAGGTAACCTCGCGATGGCCTTCGAAATTGTCCTTATTGATAGCGAACATCATTTCCATCATCTTGCGTGCTGTCAGTTTGGTCTTCTTGTCGTCCTTTTCAAATGCGCCCTGCACATGGCAGAACTCACACTCCACTCCCAGCGAGGCCGTGACGAATTGCATGGTCGGAAATATCTGTTCGGCCGGAACACCCTTGAGCACCTGGATGTTCTTGAATTGTTCCTCCGCCTTCTTGCCAGCCACGGCTGCCGCTTGCGCAGGGCTTGCCGTGTGCGTCGCGGCGGACGATTGAGCTTTTGCCCCACGAATTACGAATCCGATTGCCACAAAAAAAGCCACGATAGCCAGAACTTCCGCCCGCTTTGCGTTCATCAATTTTCTTCTCCCAGTCATTCCCCTTGGCGATTGCTGCGCCAATGTCCCAGCGCACTTGGCGGTTTAAGATTTGTCCGAACCCAGAGTGTAACAGCAGGTAGCAAGCGCCTCAGGGCCGGTTACTGTAAACATATTTGCCCGAAATCTCCGCCACTTGGAACTTGTCCGGTAAAAGCGCATCCACCTTTGTTTTCAGATGGGGCGGCACAAACAGGAACACTTTTTCATGTCCGGCCCAATCCTGCTGCAAATCCGCAGCACTCAAATAAATCTTCGGAGCGTCGGCGAACGTCGAGCCGAACCACATCGACGTCGTCCGCCCTTCCACCAGATCGATCGGCCTTTGCAAATAAAACAGCAAAGATGATCCAAAGGCCTGATCGCCGTAAATCATCACTCGATCCTCCGGGCGCGCCCGCGCTGCAATTTCGCGCGCCAAGTCTTTCGACGACAAGTACGGGCCAAACCGAGCGAGCGCAATATGCGCCGCCACCAGAAACACGGCCATCCCCGCACCCAAGGCCCAAGTCGCCGCATAGTGTCTCCGCCGAATCCGAAGAAAAAAAGAAAGCAGGGGAGCGACCATCAAGGCCACCGCGGCCAATGCCGCCGGCAGGCGCAATGCCGCGAACGACGCGTAACTCAAATCGAGCACGTGCGACGTCGACAAAGTGTCGGTATCCATATTGTGCGTCGCCAGCACGTTCCCAATGTCGGGCTCAAACGGCAGATGACGCGATTGCCACAGAAGCGCCAGCAGGGTTATGCCGGCAGCCAGACCCACCACGGCCGGAGCTCCCGCCGAGACCCTGAGCCATCCCCTCCGCAGGCCCGCGACGCAATCACTAATTTCGTATCGCGCCACGCCATCGGCCAACAGCATCAGCAAGGGGAAGTAGGCTGGAAACGTGTAGTACTCTTGGTTCGTCGAAATCGCGAAGAAGACCAGCACCAGTCCTGCCAGTATCCAGCACAGCAAGCGAGAGCGCCTTCCAAAATCACCGCGACTAGATGCCCGCTCGTCCATGATTGTGCGGATCGCCGCCGGGAGATAAAAGCTCCACGGAAATAACCACACCAGGTGCAACGACCAATAAAGCGCCCACGGCAGCTTGTTGTAGTCGCGCGGATATCGCTTGCCCAAGAACCTCAGGACATGTTCGTTGATGAAGTAGAACCAGAAAAATCCGTGGCCGCCCTCGCCGCCCGTGTTCCTGAGGCCAGCCAGAATGTGCCACGGCGCGGCGATCAGCAAAACTAGCGCCAGCCCAGACGCCAACCGGAACTCTCGCCAGCGCCGCCATTCCCCGGTCAGCGCCAAGTACAAAAATGCTGCCCCCCCGGGAAACGCCAGGGCAATCAATCCCTTCGTCAGCACACCCAGAGCCATGCATGCATATCCCGCATACCATTGCCACGCCCGGCCACCGGGTTCCAGTGCACTCAGAAAGAAATACAGCGACGCTGCGATCTGCAAACTCAGCAGCACATCGGGAATCAGAACCCGCGTAAACAAAAACACCCCGGCACTGGTGTACACGAACAATCCCGCATAAATGCCCGCCCGTTCGCCGAACGCCCGCCGTCCCCACACCACGGCGAGTATTCCCAGCAAGAGGACCGAGAGTGCCATGGGCAGCCGCGAGGCAAACTCATTCACTCCGAAGATGTGATAGCAGAACGCAACCAGCCAGTAGGGTAGCGGAGCCTTCTCCAGATACCGCACTCCGTTTACGTGCAGCGTGACATAATCGCCGGTCACGAACATCTCCCGGGCCGCCTCGGCGTGCGTGCTATCGGCATCGTCGAGCAAGGCTGGCGCGAATAGCGAACCGAGATACACCGCGACAAAAACAATGGCAAGCGCCCAATAAGACGCCGCGCGCAGCCGTTCCGGCAGTCGACTCCGTTCTTCAGAAATTGTTGGCGTGGAAATGGCGCTCAATTGGCGTGAACCCATTTAAGTGTTACAGAGAGAGCCCGAGGCCGCAAGTTCAGCGCTCTTCCGAGAGCGAAGCGACCACATTCCGAACTCCGTCCACCACCCGCGCCATCTTTTCGAAATCCACTTTGTCCGCCCGTCGAGAGCGGTGTGATAGTACGGATACCGAAACACTGCCGTGTCGGGGATCATGATGGCCGGATATCCTTCCTGCCAAAACGACCGGTGATCCGACCAACCAACGCCCGGCAAAGCCGGGGGGGCCGGCAATGCCTTCGGACGGAAACCTGGCAGACTCACGGAATCTGCGGACCGCCCGCCGCACCAGGTCACCTGATTCGTCATTTCCGACAAAAGCGATGAAATTGCCGCGGCTCGGATAGAAGAGACTAACCAGTGCGGGATATTTCTGACTGCCACGTGCATCAGAATAAAATCCAAGTTTCCCGCGAGATCATCCCCGCCACCGGGATACCGCCGCGCCGCAGTTGGTGCGCATACACCAAGCTGCCCATTGGCTCGGTCTGGAAATACGGTGGCTCCTCATTTTTAGAAAAAACACAA
>Ga0210406_10000313_pt1 | contig 69626 bp, 64 predicted proteins | sample IncBWC30MmetaG_FD_155454 | JGI IMG/M metagenome (GOLD analysis project Ga0210406, IMG submission 155454) | Forest soil microbial communities from Barre Woods Harvard Forest LTER site, Petersham, Massachusetts, United States - Inc-BW-C-30-M | ecosystem: Environmental > Terrestrial > Soil >...
ATCTCGTCTATGATCTGAGCGATGATAAACCGCCCGCCGCAACTTCTGAGGCCAAGCCAACAGACGCCGGATTTGCAACCAGGACGGGTTTGGAGGCGCGGAGAAATTTTTTTATTTTTTCCCGCGTAACCCTTTGAAAAGGCCCTTTTCGGCCAAAGGAATCCAAGGAAATCCAAGCTTTGGGGGTAGAGAGCAGCCGAGTGCAAATCCGCCTTTTCATGGCAAGCCGCCCCTTACCCGCTTTACAGGCAGCATACTGCCACGTTACAACGATTACTTGCACGAATACATTCTCAATACCATAACCACACCAAGTATAACGGAACATTTAATGTTATCAATAGATTAGCACGGCAAGGCACATTCGAATTTCTGTATATGAACTAACCCGCCCGCTCTACTACGGCAAAGCCGAAAATAAACATCTGTGACGTGCAGCGGAACAAATGTGCCCCGTGTGCGCGAGGGCAAGCGGTGGCGGGCCTCGACAAGGCTGTAGGCGGGCGTGTGGGCCTCGACGCGGGCCGGTCACTTAGCTGCGCGACTTGTTGGAGCGCTACGCGATCGACGACATCGTGCGGGCGATCGACGCCCGGCTCCGGGTGTTTGACGCGGGGCGCGTCCTCATGACGCGCGAAGGCTCGTCGCGGGGGCCTCGGCCTCGCGGATTAACGCGGGAGCACCATCATTGAACTTATAATTCGATGTGGTTATCATAACATCAGGACCACAAAGAAAAGTGTCACTGTTGACTGTGTACACTGAACATTTCCTGGTAAACTACCGTCCTACCCTCGTGGGTTGGTGTTGGGTTGACCTCCTCGTCGTGATAGGCCTGCTGTGTGATGTACACGTAAAATATCTCTTGGGAGTGCGATGATTGATCGACCTTGCCTTCGCATACCAGTGTAGGCGAGCCATTTTTGCCGGCGGCCGATGGACTTGGTGGCGGCCGGACCCGTGAAGACCTCGCTCGGTGAGCCGCCGCTCGGCCGACCGAAAACGGCAAGCCCGTCGCCGCCGCGCTGGGTTCAAGCGCGCTCAACAGCCAATCAGGCGCCCACAGCGGATTGCAATTCAATTGAATTTTTCGACGTAATGCATCGCCCGTCTATCGATATGCGGCCTTTGCACGCTCAAAGAATCGCCGCGCTCCCGAGCCCATCGAAAGACGGTCGTTCTTCGTAATCCCCGTTGAAGCCGCGACAATTTGCCGCATCGATTAAACGCAATCTGCGCTGAGCATGCTTTCGGCTTTCTGTCTCGAGGGCCATTCGCCCTACGTCGCCGCGCTGGTCCCTCCGCCATGCCGGCCGCTTCTCGCCGACCGTCACACGCCGATGTGATCCGGCCTGCTAATTTCAGTCTTGTAATGTTCAAACCGAAGTTGGATGTATCGGGCTGCGCGGCGGGCGGGCGGCGGCGGGAGGGGGCGGCTATGAAATCGATTCATCGTTCAGTTTTGACGCCCGCGTTGATGACCGGCATGGCGTCGCTGGTTTTCATGACGTTCGGCGCCGCGGGGGTTCGCGCGGAGAGCGTGATCGTAGAAGGCGAGGACGGCGCGAATGACGCCACCGCGGTCGATTCGGGCGAGAACGGCGGGCCGGTGGTGACGGAGAGTCCGTGGCCGCCGCCGCAGGCAGCGTGAGCCCTGTCACCTCCCCACATAATCAGAGCTCGGCGACCGGCGGGAATGGCGGCGACGGCGGCAACGGTATAATAGGCCTCCCCCCCGATCTTCGGCGGCATTGGTGGCCCTGGCGGCAAAGGCGGCGCTGCGAACGCCGCAGCATCGACGGCCGTCGATTCTGGCTCTGCTGAAGCGGACGCCAGTTCCTTAGGTGGACACGGCGGCGGGGGCGGAAACGGCGAGTTGAACAGTTCCGGCAATGGCGGTGATGGCGGCAATGGCGGGCCGGCAACTGCGACTGCGCGAACGACAACCATCTTGGGGGTGGCACAGGCGAACGCCAATGCTTACGGCGGAGTCGGTGGATCCAACGCAGCGGGCGGCGTCCCTTTTGGAAGTGACGGCGCTCCCGGGGCAGGAGGAAGCGCGAGCGCCACCAGCACGGCGATGACCAGTGATTCTGGCGCTGCGCTTTCATCAGCGAACGCAACTGGGGGTGCAGGCGGTTTTGCGGTCCAAAACGAGAACGTGTCGGGCGCTGGCGGCGGCGACGCGAACGCAGAGAGCGCCGCAATCTGAGGCCGGTCTGGTGATGCGACCTCCTCCGCAATCGCTACAGGCGGAGCGGCTACCGGCCTAATGGGGCCGGGAGGCGACGCCATCGCCGGCAGCGCAGCCACGTCTAACGGTTCGGGCAACGCGTCATCGTCCGCGAGCGCAACTGGCGGCGCTAACATCGGCTTTGACTTCTTCGCGGGTGGCGCCGCAACGGCGACGGCTAATGCATTGGCCACGGGCGGCGGAACGGCGACAGCCAACGCGGCTGCGACCGTAGCATCTGCCAGCTTCGCGTCGATTCCGGTTGCGAATGCGACGTCGAACGCCGAGACCGCAAACGGCGCGATGGCAGACGCACAGTCAACCGCCATCCCAGGGGTAGGGTTCGGCGCACCGGGACAGTCCTCTTCCACCGCGAAGACCGGTTTTGCCGGCATGAGCCTTCAATCGACGGCCGTGGCGCCGACCAACGGCAGCACCGCGACGACCAACGCGATCGCGCAGGGCGGCTCCGGGCAGGCTTTCGCCAATCCAGGCCAGATGGCTTACGCCTTCTCAACCGCTCTCCCTAATAAAGCCTACGCCGCAACGCTGATCGGCGGGGCGAGCCATGTCGCGAGCGCCCTGCTGGGACCGCGCGACGTGGTATTCGGGACGGCCATTCTGGGGGCGAACTATGCCTCCGATGGCGGCCGCGAAAGCGCCACCTACAGCGCGAGCTCCACCTTCGATTTCGGCTATCGCGACGATCTGCGGCTTGGCCTGATCGACGATCAGCAGTCCGGCTTCGCCAATGGTCTGGGCTTCCAGTCGATGGAATTCACCATCATGGCCGACGGCGTTGAAGTCCTCGACGTGACTTTTGGAAGCCTGGCGATCGCCGAGAGTTTCTTCCGGGATGACGTCATCGATCTGGGCCTCGATTTCGGGCCCAACATCGACCTGACCTTCGGCTACACGCTCATCGCTGACGGGCCCGGCGGCTTTGGTTTCGACCTCGCCATCGGCGGCGCGGTCCCCGAACCCTCGACCTGGGCTATGACGCTCGTTGGCTTCGCAGGGCTCGGCTTTGTTGGCCATCGGTCGACACGACGGGCGGGAAGACGCAGAAGCGTCAGTTGCGGATGATCCCGGAGGGACGCATGGGCAAGATCGAGAAATACGCCGCGCTGGTCGTTTTACTGAGCAGGTAACGACGTCGGCTAGATTGCCGGGTAGGCTCTCAACATGAACGGCGGCGCCGTGATTTCCGTTAGCTTTTCAGCGCGTCGGCTACCGCTGCGAGGGCGCGGGCTCGCAGCACTGGATCGGTGATCGTGTTGGCGAGCGGCAGGGCGGCGGCGGGATCGCCAATTTCGGCCAGGGCCTCGGCCTCTGCGTCGGCGCCGCTGTTCCGCACCGCATCGTCACGCGCCGCCGCGATGAAGGACGCCGCCTCCGCCAGTTGTCCACCGAGAACCAGCATCCTGACAAGATACGCGCCGCTCTCCGCCGAGCCTGACACAAAGACTTTCCGGGCGACCGGAAGCAGCTGGGGCGAATGGGCATATTGGACGAGCTTGACGAACGCGACCTTCTGATTGTCCCTCGGTTGCGCGCGAATGAGACTAAGCGCCTGTTCCCAGTCACTGACTGCGGCCAGCGCGCCCACCACTTCCGGGATGACCGTTCCAGCGCCGTAATAATCCGCCTTCGCCTTTGGGGGAAGGCCGTCCAGCGCGTCAGCGCATTGTTCGGCGATCGCCCTGTCCTTGGTTCCCTCCGCGATTCTAGCGCAGGCCGACACGCCATCGGGCGTCGCGAGGTCCAGATTGGCGAACATCGGCTTGCTGGCGTCCATCCGTCGGGCGAGAAGCAATATCTCCAGGGTCCTGGTCACCGCGTTGGTTCGATCGTTGCCCGTGAAAGGCGCAAGGACCGCGAGCGCCTTGTCCGCCTTTCCCGCCATCAGGTCGCCCGCCATCTGCATCCCCGCGAGGTCATAGCCGTCGAGGCGCCGGGATTTGACGAGCTCGGTGAAATCCGTGTCGCGCCCGTTGGCGACGAGCGCCGGCCCCGTATACATGTCGAACGAGCGATTTTGCGCCATTGCAGGGGGCAAGTCCTTCTCCCGGCCGGCGAGCTTCATCGCGACGAAGAGCGGGCCGGCGTCTATGCCTTCGTAACTTTTGTCGAAACGGGAAACGAAGCTCATCGCCAAGTCGAACTGCCCCGCGTTCGCCGCCGATTGGATGACGGCCCCGGCGGTCCGCCAGATCAACTGCATGCGGTCTGTATCGGCCGGCTGTTTTTGCGCGACGACGGGCTCGATCGCGTTGACGGCCATCGTCAGCACGCAGGCGCGGGGTGGCGACGCGATGCAACTCGCATCGTCCCCCGCTTGCGCCGCGATGGCGCCGCCAAGGAGGACGGTGGTGGAAATCGAAAGCCTCAAAGCGCGCCCTCTCCGAAACACGAGCGCCGTTTGCCTGCGCGTTCCTTGGTCGAGCTTACAGCAATTCCTGTGCGCGCAACTCAATTCGTGCGGTCGAAATGCGGGTCATCTCGAAGAGGCTGCCTCGGGCAGTTCGTCCGCGGGCTGGCGCAGGATGGCCGCGATTGACGCAACAGCATGGGTTTGCTCAAACCCGTCTCGATGAACCGCACGATGGTGACACATGCTGGGCCTGGACACTGTCGACAGCGTTGCACACGTCATCCAGGTCGCACTGACACCGGTCTTCCTGCTTTCCGGAATCGCGTCTCTCCTCGGCGTCCTTGCGACACGCCTTGCCCGTGTGGCCGATCGCGTCGACGCGTTGGCTGATCAGTTGGAAGCGGCGGGACCGGTCGACAGCCGTCGACTACGGCTGAGGCTGGCCTACCTCCGGCGAAGGTCCCACGTGCTCGACGTCGCTGTGATGATGGGAACGCTAGGTGGCGTCGCAACGTCTTGTGCCGGGTTGCTTCTGTTCGTCGGGACCCTTCGAGATCGGCCCGGTGTGGCCTTGTTCGTGGCCTTTGGTCTGGCGCTGCTTTTCACAATGGGCGCACTTTTGGCATTCTTGATCGAAATGCTGCTCGCCAGCCGTGGGTTACGCGATCAGGCGGATAGTGCAGACGAGCGGCGGCTCACAAAGTCTCCGTGACCTTCTTGAGATGGGGCGGCTGGTCGGGGTCGCGGCCGCGCTGGCGCGCGGTTGATTCGGCGACACGGTAGAAAGCGTGAAGCGCCACGATCGGCATCAGGAGGGGGTGGCCGCCGTCGAGCGCGACCAGGGTCGGCCAGCGTTCGTGCGGCTCGACATCGACGAGGAGCGGCGACGCGCCAAACGCAGCGAGCCGGTCGAGCGTGTCGAAGAACCCCGGACGCGCGGCGTCGGCGGGCGCGAAGGCGAGGACGGGAAATCCTGGGCGAATGATCCCCGCCGGCCCATGCAGCACCTCGGCGGACGAGAAGGCTTCGGCGTGGATTGCCGACGTTTCCTTGAGCTTGAGCGCGGCCTCGGCGGCGATAGCGAGCGTCGCGCCCCGCCCGACCACGAACAGCGACGAGGCTTGGGCCAGCGTCGCGATCGCCTCCGTCGCAGGCGGCGCGGCGGACGATGAGTCGAGGACCGAAGGCAGCTTCGTCAGCGCCGCCAGAAGCCCGGCGTCTTCGCTCCAATGGGCCGTAAGAGAGGCGCCGGCGATAAGCGCGGCGATCATCGACTTGGTCGCCGCCACCGAGCGCTCAGGGCCGGCGCAGAGTGGCAGAAGCGCATCGGCCTCGCGCGCGAGCGGAGATGCCTCGTCGTTGACGAAGGCGACCGACAAAGCGCGCTGAGCCTTCGCCGCGCGCTGCATGGCGAGGATGTCGGGGCTTCGCCCCGACTGCGAGATGGCGATCACAACCGCGCCCTCGAGCTTGAGCGGCGCATGATAGAGCGAGGCGATCGAGGGTCCGATGGACGCGCAAGCTAGCCCGAGCTTGAGCTCGACCAGGTGCTTGAGATAAAGCGCCGCATGGTCGGAGCTACCGCGAGCGACCGTTGCGACGAACGGCGGCTTGCGCGCTCGTAAATCCGCGGCCACTCTCGCCGTCAGTGCGGCGTTGGCGGCCAATTGCCGGCGGACGACCGCGCCGGCTTCCGCAATCTCCGCGGCCATGAACGTCTGGCTCACCCGCGTCGCTCCTCTCTCAGGGATAAAGGAGCCGCTTGTCCCAGGCCGATTTGGCCCCCGAGCGCGTAAACCGGATGCGCTCATGCAACCGGGAGGGGCGGTCGCGCCAGAACTCGATCTCCACGGGGTCAAGCCGATAGCCGCGCCAATAGTCCGGTCGTGGCACGTCGCCGCTTCCGAACTGCCGCTCGTAAGCTTCCACCGCCGCTTCAAGATCGCCGCGCGCGGCGAGCGGCCTCGACTGCGCACTCGCCCAAGCGCCGATCTGGCTCCCCCTCGGCCGGGAGGCGAAATAGGCGTCGCTCTCGGCCGCGGTGACTTCGGAGATAGGCCCCCTGAACCGGACCTGCCGCCGCAGCGATTTCCAGTGGAAAAGCGCCGCCGCCCGGGGCTGGCCTTTCAGTTCGCGCCCCTTGGCGCTCTCGATGTTGGTGTAGAAGACGATGCCCCGCTGATCCGCACCCTTGCACAAGACCATCCGCGCGTCGGGCAAGCCGTCGGCGTCGACGGTGGCGAGCGTCATCGCCTCCGGATCATTGATTTCCGTTGCCCAGGCTTCCTCAAGCCAAAGCTTAAACAACGCGAGCGGATCGCCAGCCTTGGTAAAGTCGGCCGTGCTGAGTTCGTTCAAAGCGCCGATGCTCCGCGGAAGAAAAGGAAGGCCAATGCAAACACTATCGCGCCCGGCGACTGATGGCCAACCGGCGCAGCGCCTATTGGACTTGCGCGTGGCAGGATGAGGGGCCAAATGTGCGAGCGAGACAGTGGCCTTTGCGCTTTTTGATAAGGCTGGGGCCAAAGGATGGGCTCATAGATGCGTGATCCATATGACGTTCTTGGCGTATCCAAGACGGCGAGCGAGGCGGAAATCAAATCCGCCTTTCGGAAGCTCGCCAAGAAGTACCACCCCGACCAGAGCAAAGAGCTAAAAGCGAAAGAGCGTTTCGCCGAAGTGGGCTCCGCTTACGAGATCCTTGGCGACGACAAGAAGCGCAAAGCCTTCGATCGCGGCGAAATCGACGCGGAAGGCAAGCCGCGCGCGCCGCAATTCGAGGGCTTCGGCTTTGGCGGTCAGCCGGGCGCGGGTGGCGCCGACTTTCGCAATTTCGGCTTCGACTTCGGCGCCCGTGGATTTTCGCCCGAAAGCGGCTCAATCGATCCGGACATCCTGTCGGAATTGTTCGGGGCGGGCCGCACGCGCGCGCGCAGTCAGGCCGCCAGAGGGACGGATATCGGCGTCACAGTCGCGGTTCCCCTGTCGACGATTGCGCATGGCGGGTCGACCCGCGTGGTCTTGCCAACGGGGAAGACGCTGGACGTCGCGGTCCCCGCAGGCATCGAGGAAGGAAAATCCATCCGGTTGCGCGGTCAGGGCCACCCGGGCGCCGGCGGACCGACCGGCGACGTGATCGTGACCATTCGATACGCCGCGCATCCGTTGTTCAAAGTGGAGGGGCGCGATCTCAGGCTAGACCTGCCGATTACCCTCTACGAGGCGATTTTGGGTGCGCGCGTGAGGGCCCCGACGCTCAGCGGCGAGGTCGAAGTCTCAATCGCTCCGGGCGCCAACGGCGGTCGCGTGCTGCGATTGCGGGGCAAAGGGCTGCCCGGCGGGGCCGACCAGGCCGCCGGCGATTTGCTGGCGACGCTGCGGATCGTCCTGCCGAACGAGCCGGATGCGGAACTGACCGCGCTCATGCAGAAGATGCGCGATCGGAAGCCTTACCAGCCTCGCTCGGGCATGGGCTGAGCCGCTTCCGCCGGCGAATCGGCGAACTCGGCCGCAATCTTCAGCAATGCGGCTCCGTCCAGGTCGCCAACCAAGGCGAGTCCCTGCCCGCGCCACGTCCATATGGCCGCAGCGCCGCCGTCCGCGGCGAGGAGTCGCGGCGCCGTCGTTGGCGGCGCGTCAAGCGATTGGACCAGCAACCCGATCGCTCTGTCTTGCGACCTGTAGACCAGAAAGCCGGCCGGGGCGCCTGGATAAGGAGCGATCCGCGCGCCGATGAGCCTGAGGGCGGAGGGAGTCGGCGGGAGATAGACGGGGTGCGTGAGTTGCGTCGTCAACCACGCTTGCGCTTTGGCTGTGTCGCTGGTTTGAAATTCGACCTGCTCAACCCCCGGTCGGACGAAGGCGTGGAAAGCCGCAACGCCAGCTTCGCCAAGTCGTTTGCCGGGCACGACGGTCGCGGCCGGAGCCCAAACGAAGGCAAGGCAGGCAGAGAAAACCGCGAGCCCCAGCCACCATAGGAGCCACGGCCTAAGCCCGTCGCGCGCCAAGATCTTCGCTGCAGGTCGCCTGGTCTCGGCGACGGCACTCAATGTCGGGCGGGGCGGTTGCTCGCCAGAAGGTTTGGCGCCCGTCGTGCCCGACCGTGCAGCCCTGCCAAAAGTCTCGTTCTGATGACGAACAATGCTGATCGGAAAGGCTCTCGCGCCCTCGCCGTCGAAGGCTGTGCGAATCGCGTTGATTTGGGTGCGCCAGAGCGCGGCGCGGCGCGCTAAGGCCGGATCCTGGGCCATCTGCTGCTCGAACGCGAGACGCTCGTCAGCCTCAAGGCAGTCGTCCACGTAGGCGTGCAGATCCGCGAGGCGCCCCGCCTCCATCACTTCACAACGCGCAAATGCGGAGCCGCCGCTCGGCGCGCGGCTGCGGCATGCGGGCGGGTTAAGGCCGCAACCCGCTCGCGGGCCTTCGTCAGTCGCGTGATCAGCGTGGCCAACGAGATATCAAGAGCCGAAGCCGCTTCCCGGTGGGTGAAACCGGCCAGAACGACGATCAACAGCGGCTCTCTGAGCTCCAAAGGGAGCGCGCGGACTGCCGCCGCCATGCCGATCTCGGCCGCGCTCGCCTTGCCGTGGGCGTTTTCCCCATTCTCATCCCACCCAAACTCCCCATCGTCGAGGGCGAGGCGACGAACATGCCGGCGATGAAGACGAACAAATTGGCCAAAGGCGCGGACGCGCGCATCGTCGCGAGCCGCTCGGTCTTTGTCGTCTCGAACGTCAGGGCCTACCGCTTCGAGTGCGGCCTGCCTGAACAGCCGATCGACAAGCGCGGCCGCCGAAGCATGATCAGGCACGAGCCGGTCATCGCGCGTCAGCGCCACCCCGAACTGGCGGAGGTCAGACAGATCGCCTGGACGATCGCTTAACGGCGGCACGACGGTCACCGAGAGTTTGCGTGAGCCTCAACAAGCGTTAACGCTGGGTAACAATTCTAGCCCGAAGACGCCCGGGTTCCAAGCGCGTGTGCGAGCAAACCCACACATTTTGTGACGGCCGAGGCGAGCCTTGTCCTTCCCATGCGTCGTCAGCAAGGCTAAACCCGGCGCCGGCGCGTGCGTATTGAATCGCCGGCCAGGACGAGTGAGGCCTTATGGAGCAAACCCTCTCAGCCGGCGCAACCGCGGGCGTCATGCGCGGAATGCGCGGTGTCGTCTTGGGCGTGGCGAACAATCGTTCGATCGCATGGGGCATCGCCAAAGCCGCCCATGCGGCGGGGGCCGAACTGGCGTTCACGTTTCAGGGCGACGCGCTGGAAAAGCGTGTCAGACCGCTGGCCCAGGAATTGGGCGCCCATGTGCTCGGCCATTGCGACGTCACCGCAGGCGCCTCTATCGATGCGGTGTTCGCAGAAGCTGGAAAGTTGTGGGAGGCCGTGGACTTCGTCGTCCATTGCATCGCGTTTTCCGACAAGGATCAGCTCACGGGTCGTTACGTCGACACGACCGAAGACAATTTCACCAAATCGCTAGCCATCTCCTGCTATTCATTCACCGCGGTCGCCCAACGCGCCGAGAAGCTGATGCCCAGCGGCGGCTCCATGCTGACGCTGACCTACTATGGCGCTGAAAAGTGGATGCCGCACTATAACGTGATGGGCGTCGCCAAAGCGGCGCTCGAGGCCAGCGTTCGCTATCTCGCGGCCGACCTGGGCGAGAAGGGCATTCGCGTCAACGCGATCTCGGCCGGCCCGATCAAGACGCTCGCCGCCTCCGGCATCGGCGACTTCCGTTACATATTGCGGTGGAACGAATACAACGCGCCCCTGCGCCGCACGGTGACGATCGAGGAGGTCGGCGAGAGCGCGGTCTATCTCTTGTCGCCCATGTCGCGCGGCGTCACCGGCGAAATCCTCCATGTCGACGCGGGCTACCACGTTGTGGGCATGAAGAATCCGGCCGCCCCGGACATAAGTGTGGCCAAGGATTGAGGGTCGTTGGCGCCTGACGCTCTAATCATCAAACAGGAAGACCCAGCTCAACCGGATGTCGTTGAGCTTATGCGTCATGGGGAGGCATTTTCTGCCAGCCTCTATCCTCCGGAAAGTCGTCATCATCTTGCGGTGGATGTCCTCCGAAGGCCCGAGGTGCGTTTTCTCGTGGCCCGCGACAGGCAGGGGAAAGCCCTTGCAACTGGCGCGCTTGTTCTACACGACGGCTGGGCGGAAATTAAGCGAATGTGGGTTGAAGAGGCCGCACGCGGGCAAGGAATAGCCCGCGATATTCTGAATGCTTTAATGGCGGAGGCAGGTCATGCAGGCGTCGAATCCTTCGCCTGGAGACGGGAGTGGCTAGTCACGCTGCATTGGCCCTATATGAAAAGACTGGTTTCCAACTCCGGGCGCCCTTTGCTGACTATGGCCCCGACCCTCTCAGCGTCTTCATGGAAAGACCTGTCAATCTTCCGTGAACCTAAGAGCCAAAGCTGCTAGGCCGGCCGCGTACCGGCTCGTCGAGGATGGGTCAAAAGTCCCCAAAGGGCGAGCGCCGCGATGGCCAAGTGCACGTAGGCGTTCTGGATGAAGAGCATTCTGGGACCAAAGTCCTTCATCAGGACTGAGGCCAGCGCCGGGGCGGCGATCGCGGCGACGCAATAGATGAACAAAAGCCCGACCGAGATGAAGATCAGATCATGCGGCGCGCCATGATCGTTGGCGAGAGAAACCGCGAGCGTGTAAAGCGAATAGGTCGTCAGGCCGACCAGAAATCCTAGGACAAGCAGCCAGGCGCCGGGCGCTCCGACACGACTCAAGGCGTTTTCGGCAGCCGCGCCTGCGATCATGACCGCCGCGATGACCGGCCGGCGGTCGACGCGGTCGGAGATCGCAGCGATCGGCAGAACGCCCAGCGCCGACCCCAGCACGATCGAAGAGGTGAATAACGGCGCGCTTGTCGCTGTCATGCCGATGCCGACGGCGAAAACCGGTCCGAGCGCGAATAGGGCGCCGTTCGCAGCGCCCGCGGCCAGCACGGCGCAACAGGGAAGCGGCGCCATGCGGATGAGCCAGAGCAGGCGGGGACGCACGCTTCGCGGCTGTGCTGGTGGATCGACGCTGGTCATCGCCATCGGCACAATGGCAAGCACAAGCAGCGCGCCCGCGACAGCGAAAGCGGAAAAACCGCCTGCCCCAAGCGGCTTCAGCGCCAGTTGCCCGCTTGCGGAAGCGGCGAAATTTGCGATTTGGTAGAGCGCGTAGAGGACGCCGCGATTGGCGTTGGTCGCCTTGGCGTTGATCCAGGCCTCGATCACCGCATAGAGGCCGGCGAACACGAAGCCGAGGAGCGCGCGGCAGCCGAGCCAGGCCCATTGGGAAACGAGGACGGGCATGAGGATCACCGAAACGACTGCGAGCGCCACAAACGCCGCGAAAGCCCTGATATGCCCGCCGCGGCGAATGATCGCCGGCGCGGCCAGAGTTCCCGCCAGCATTCCGGCGAAATAGACCGAGCCGAGGAGCCCGATCGTGAGGTCGGGAAATCCTTCAATCCGGGCTCTCAAGGGGGTTGCGATGCCAACGAGGCTATTGCCACCGATCAGCATCAGGACGGACAACAAGAGCGCGGTGATGGAGGAAAAGGCGGCGGTCACAAGGGCGAATCGGCTTTTGTTTTGGCCGACAGTCTCACACGAGAGGCCGGCGCGCGACGCTTTCCCGGCATCGAACAGGTTCGATAAAATGCGGGACCGCCTCGAAAATCGGCATATTGGCCTTAAGCGCCGGACTGTATATAGGGCCATTGACCTTCAAGAAGCGGCGCTCCGCCGCTCCCTCAGGCGTGGATCATGCTGAACCAACGATGGACCCCGGATAGCTGGCGGACGAAGCCGATCGCCCAGGCGCCGGTCTATGCCGATCGTGCGGCGCTGGCCGAGGCCGAGCGCCAGCTTGCCGGCTATCCGCCGCTGGTTTTTGCAGGCGAAGCGCGCAAACTCAAGAAGGCGCTCGGCAAGGCGGCCGCAGGCGACTCGTTCCTGTTGCAGGGCGGAGATTGCGCCGAGAGCTTCGGCGAACATTCGGCCGACAACATCCGCGATTTCTTCCGGGTATTCCTGCAGATGGCGGTGGTCATGACCTTCGCCGCCGCGTCGCCGATCGTGAAGGTCGGACGTGTCGCTGGTCAGTTCGCGAAGCCCCGCTCGTCCGACGTCGAAACGATCGACGGCGTCACCCTGCCGGCTTATCGCGGCGATATCGTCAACGACATCGAGTTCACGGCGCTCGCGCGCGAGCCTGATCCGCGCCGGCAGCTGGAAGCCTTTCGCCAGTCTGCGGCGACGCTGAACCTTCTGCGCGCCTTCGCCACCGGTGGCTACGCCAACCTCGAGAACGTCCATCGCTGGATGCTCGGTTTCGTCAAGGACAGCCCTCAGTCCGAGCGCTACGAGGAACTCGCCGACCGGATCACCGAGACGCTCGGCTTCATGCGCGCCGTCGGCCTCGACCCCGAGGCGCATCCGGAATTGCGCGCGACGGACTTCTACACCTCGCACGAGGCGCTGCTGCTCGGCTACGAGCAGGCGATGACGCGGCTCGATTCAACCTCCGGCGACTATTACGCGACCTCAGGCCACATGATCTGGATCGGCGACCGGACCCGCCAGCTCGGCGGCGCTCATGTCGAATTCGGCCGGGGGGTGAAGAACCCGATCGGCCTCAAATGCGGCCCGTCGCTGAGTCCCGACGACCTCCTGCGCCTGATCGAAGTCCTCGACCCGGATGAGGAGCCTGGCCGGTTGACGCTCATCTGCCGTTTCGGCGCCGACAAGATCGACGCCGCGCTACCGCCGCTCTTGCGCGCTGCCAAGCGCGAGGGCCGCAAGCTCTTGTGGGTCTCAGACCCGATGCACGGCAATACGATCAAGACTTCGAACGGCTACAAGACGAGGCCGACCGAACGCATCGCCCAGGAAGTGCGCAACTTCTTCGCCGCCTGCAGCGCCGAGGGTGTCTACGCCGGCGGAATTCACCTCGAGATGACCGGAAAGAACGTGACCGAATGCACCGGCGGGGCGCGCGTCATTCTGGAAGCGGATCTGCATGATCGGTATCACACCTTCTGCGATCCGCGCCTCAATGCCGAGCAATCGGTCGAAATGGCCTTCATGGTCGCCGATCTTCTGAAGGCGCAGCGGCTGGCCGCGCCCGAGCGGCCAGTTCGGGCGGCCGAGTGACGCCACTGCTCGCAGTCCGGACCACAGTGTAGGAGCTTGATGCGCCTTTCCGAATACGCGCGGAGCCGCGACAACAATTTCACGTTGCTGCGGCTGCTCGCGGCCTTCACTGTTGTGCTTTACCACAGCTGGTCTGCGCTGGGCGTCGGCGGGCGCGACTTTGCTTACGATTATGTCGGGCGAGAGATCGCCGAGATGGCGCTCGACATGCTGTTCGTGACGAGCGGTTTCCTTGTGACGGCGAGCCTGTTCAATCGGGGCGACCTCACCCATTTCCTGTGGGCCCGCGCGCTCAGGCTCTTTCCGGCGATGTGGCTCATGGTGCCGCTCACCGTGTTCATTCTCGCCCCCGCGCTGACCACCCTGCCGGTCAAGGATTATTTGGAGTCGCCCGCGACGTGGGAATACGTGCGCAAGACTGCGACAGTCGTTGGCGGCGTGCGTTGGTCGCTGCCGGGCGTGTTCGAGACGCTGCCGCTCAAGGGTGAGTTCAACGGCTCGCTGTGGACGCTGCCAATCGAAGCGCGGATGTACATTTATCTGGCGGTCGGCTGGATTGCTTTTGCCTGGTGGCCGCAGATCCGGGTGCGCACGCTGAGTTACGTCGCGCCGATCGCCGCCGCAGTAATGTTCGTCGTCATCTTACGCGCCCGCGCGCAAGCGGTGCTCGGCAACGGCAACGTCGAGATCTTCATGTTTTTCATGGGCTCCTCGCTCTATTTCTGGCGCGAGAAGCTGTTCATGAATCGGATCACTTTCGTCGGGCTGCCGGTCATCGTCATCGCCGCCTCGCTGCTGATTGGACCGAGCGTCGCCTTTCCCCTGTATCTCCTGTGCGTGGCGCCGTTCATGTTGCATCTCGCCTATATTCCCGGCGGTCCGATCAGGCGCTTCAATTCCTGCGGCGACTATTCCTACGGCGTCTACATCTACGCTTTCCCCGTCCAGCAGACGCTTGCGCTTCTCTTTCCCAAGATCACGATCCTGGCGATGGCCGGAAGCGCCGGGGTGATCTCGTTCGCCCTTGCCTTCTGCTCGTGGAACCTGGTCGAGAAGCGGGCGATGGGACTGAAGGACGTCTGCGCCGAGGCCACAACCCGGGCGCTGAGCGCGGCCACGGCGCCCTTCGCGCGCTGGCGCGCAGATCCCAAGCCGAGCAAGCTCTCACCCAGCAACTGACCTTGGCTTTCCGCGGAGGCGAGGAGCGGCAGCCCGGCGTCCTCGATTGCGTCAGTCGCGCGGGGCGCGCTAAGTCTCGACGATGCCTGCTTCCGTCAGCAATCGCCTCGTCATCGCGCTCGCCCAGATCCCTGCGATCGTCGGCGACATCGCGGGCAACCGCGACCGTCTGCGCAAAGCGCGCAAGGAGGCCGCCGCCTTTGGCGCCGATATCGTGATGGCGCCGGAGCTCTATCTCTCCGGCTATCCGCCCGAGGATCTGGTGCTGAAGCCGGCGTTTCAGGAGGCTTGCCGAGCCGCGTGTGAGGAGCTGGCGCGAGACACCGGCGACGGCGGGCCTGCGACCTTGGTTGGCCTCCCCTGGGTCGAGGACGGCAAGCTGTACAATGCCACGGCGCTCCTCGACGGGGGGCGGATCGAGGCGGTGCGGTTCAAGGTCGACCTGCCCAACTATGGCGTCTTCGACGAGAAGCGCGTCTTCGCAGCCGGACCGTCTCCGGGACCGATCGTCTATCGCGGCGTGCGCGTCGGCGTTCCGATCTGCGAGGACATCTGGGGTCCCGACCCGGTCGAGTGCATCCTCGAAACGGGCGGCGAAATACTGCTCGTGCCCAACGCCTCGCCTTACGAGCGCGACAAGCTCGCCATTCGTCAGAACATCGCCGTCGCGCGTGTCGTCGAAAGCGGCCTGCCGCTCATCTATCTCAACATGGTCGGCGGTCAGGACGAGCTTGCGTTCGACGGCGGCTCGTTCGCGCTCAACGCCGACCGCAGCCTTGGCGCGCAATTGCCGGCCTTCCGCCCGATGGTGGCGCGCACCGTGTGGGAGCGGGGCGACGCGGGCTGGCGCTGTGTCGAGGGTCCGCGCGAGGTGGTCGAGGAGGGGGACGAAGCGGACTATGCGGCCTGCGTCATGGGTCTGCGCGACTATGTCGAGAACAACCGCTTTCCGGGAATCGTGCTCGGCCTGTCTGGCGGCGTCGATTCGGCTTTGTGCGCGGCGATGGCGGTAGACGCGCTGGGCGCTGAGCGGGTGCATGCGGTGATGCTGCCGTACCGCTTCACCTCGAATGAATCGCTGTCGGATGCGGCCGCATGCGCGAAAGCGCTCGGCCTCCGCTACGACAATGTGCCGATCGCCGAGCCCGTCGAGGGCGTGGACCATGCGCTCGCGCGGATGTTCGCCGGCAAGCCTCGTGACATTACCGAAGAGAACATCCAGAGCCGCGCGCGCGGCCTGATCCTGATGGCGATCTCCAACAAGACCGGCGCGATGGTGGTGACGACCGGCAACAAGTCCGAAATGTCGGTCGGCTACGCCACGCTTTACGGCGACATGAACGGGGGCTTCAATCCGATCAAGGACCTCTACAAGATGGAGGTCTTTCGCCTCGCCGCGTTGCGCAACCGCTGGAAGCCCAAGGGCGCGCTCGGTCCGGACGGCGAAGTGATCCCTGAGAACATCATCGTCAAGCCGCCGAGCGCCGAACTGCGCGAGAACCAGAAGGACGAGGATTCGCTGCCGCCCTATCCGGTGCTCGACGGCATTCTGCGGGGCCTCGTTGAAAAAGAGATGCGCGTCGCCGACATTGTGGCGGACGGCTACGACCTGGAAACGGTGCGCAGGGTCGAGCGCCTGCTCTATCTCGCCGAATACAAGCGCCGCCAGTCGGCGCCGGGGGTCAAGGTGGGACCGAAGAATTTCGGCCGCGACCGGCGCTATCCGATCGTCAATCGGTTCCGCGACCAGGGCAACGCGCCGCAATTGCCGGACGCTTCGATCGCGCCGCTGAAGCCGGCCGGTACGAGCGAACGGTTCGAGGAGTAGCGCGAGGCGGGGGGCGGCTGCCGGAGGGGCCAATCCCTCGCGCCGCAGCCGTGCTAAAGACCTGATATCACCGACGTCGCCGGGCGCGCAGCGCCTGTGGAGGTTCCATGCAAAAGGTTGCTTTCAAGGCCGGAGAGACGATCATCCGTGAGGGTGACGAGGGCGATACCGCGTTCTTCATCGTCAGCGGGGCGGTCGACGTCGCCGTCGGCCGCGGCGACAAAGCCCAGACTGTCGGCAGGCTTGAGACCGGCGAAGTGTTCGGCGAAATGAGCCTGATCGACCCGGGACCGCGATCCGCGACCGTCACCGCGGTTTGCGACACGGAATGCCTCGCCGCCTCCTATCGAGACTTCGTCGCCGCAATCGAGGATAATCCGGAACGCGCCGTCGGGTTCATGAAGACGCTCGTGAGGCGCCTCCGCAAGATGAACGAATTGCTCGAGCGCGGCAGCCCGGACGGGCACGGGCTCCGAGAGATACTTTTGGATTGTCAGCCCTCCGCCGGCTCCCCCGAAGCCAGCGCCCTCCCTTGGACGATGCTATGGTGACTGCGTGTAGGCTTTGACGCTGCCCGGCCGCCATACCAAGTTGAATCGCAAAGCGCTTCGGTGTCGTCTTTTGTTCACAAAGCGGCGATAAGCGAGAGTGAGCAGGGGCAAACACATGGCGGATATTTCACCGGAACTTCAACAAGCCTTGGACCAATTGCAGGCAGCCTACAAGGCGGCCGTGGACAATTGGGTCGCGGCCGTCCGCGAAGAGGAGGCGCTGGCCTCCGGCAATCACAACGTCGCAGAGCTCGACAAATGGGAGGCCGCCCATTTCCGCGAGCACAAACTGCACAAGGAAGCCGACTACCGGAAGCGCCTCTACGAAGACGCGCTGCGGCGTGAATTCTACGGCTTCTGACCCCTGATTCGCGCTGCTCTCCGTCTTGTGATCGGCCAACGCCGCCTGTCCCGTTTGACAAGAGACCCTTGGTCCTGAGACGCTGCCGCGTCGGGACCTGAGGAGACACGCTTGACCGCAGGGGCGGATGCCGCACCCGCCTTTGCCCGGCCAGCGCTCAAAACCCGAGGAGTCTTCGCGGCGGTCCTCGGCAACGGTTTCGAATTCTTCGATTTCACGGTCTACGCCACATTCCTGGGAATGATTGGCCAGGCGTTCTTTCCGTCTGACAATGTCCTGGTGAGCGATCTGGCGTCGGCCGCCACTTTCGGCGTCGGTTTCGTCGCGCGGCCGCTCGGCGGCGCCCTCATTGGCGCTTATGGCGACCGCGCCGGACGCAAGCCCGCGATGATCCTCTCCATCGGGCTGATGGCCATCGGCAGCGGCATCATCGCGTTCACGCCCGGTTTCCAGACGATTGGCGTTTTGGCGCCGATCCTCCTGATTCTCGCCCGGCTCTTTCAAGGATTCGCGGTCGGAGGCGAGGTGGGCTCCGCGACCATGTTTTTGCTCGAGGCCGCGCCGAGAGGTCGGCGCATGCTCTTTGCGAGTTGGCAGCTCGCGAGCCAGAACCTCACTAGCCTTTTGGGCGGCTTGATTGGCCTGTTGCTGGCGTTGGCGCTGTCACAATCGACCCTGAACGATTGGGGTTGGCGCGTTCCGTTCGCCTTTGGCGTCTTGATCGCCCCGGTCGGCATCACCATTCGCAGCCAACAGGTGGAGACCCTCGAAAAGCCCTCGCAAGAGCGCGCGCGTGGCGCGACTGCGATTCTCTCCGCTGTCATTCGATCCAACTGGCGCGGCGTGCTGCTCGGTCTCACCCTCATCAGCGGGGGCATGATCACCCAATATTTTCTTATCACCATGACGCCCTATGCGATCCGCACGCTTCATTTGCCTGCGTCGTCCGCCATGCTCGGCGCGATCACACTCGGGATCACCGGCTGCCTCGGAGCGCTCGCCGGCGGAGCCCTGGCCGATCGGTGGGGCCTTCGCCCGGTCGTGATCGCTCCACGGATTGTGCTGATGATCGTATTGTTTCCGGTGATGAAAATTCTGATCGCCAATCCCAGCGCCACGACGCTCGTCCTGGCGATTGCGATCCTGAGCTTGCTGCGTGCCGCGAGCGTCGCCGTCGTGGTTGCGATGACCCCGTTGATCTTTCCGCCCGAAATCCGCTCGACCGGGCTCGCGCTTACTTACGCGCTCGACGTTGCGATCTTTGGCGGCACGGCGACCTATGTCGTCACGTGGCTCGTCGGCGTCACCGGGGATCCGCTGGCGTCCACGTATTACGTGATGGCTGCGAATGTTGTGGTGCTCTTGGCCGCTCTCGCCATACGAAACTCGGATTACCCGGCCGCCGCGTGGCCGCCGCCGTTGGATCGCGAAGTCTAGGGACGAAAGCACCTGCGGCTCGCTCGCTCGCCGCCGTTTTTGGACCTGGCCCCGCCCAAAAACGCCGAATTCAACCGATCTTGACAGGGCCTCGCAGTTCACGCCAATTCGACTCGAAGGACCTCGGTGGGCTTGAGCCCCAGGATCGCGCAGAGGGGCGCATCCGCCGGGCCGCCTTTCATGGAGTGTTCGGCTGAGGGATGAACAAGGTTGCCGCCGATCCCGCTCAACCTTATCGCGGCCTGATCGCGGGCTATACCGATGCGATCCGCCAGAGCGATTTCAAGGCCAATATCGCGATCCTGTTCGTCGCCTTCATGATGGGCCCGGTACTCGGCAATTATCCGCGATTTCCTCACTACCTGCCGATTCCCTTCGTTATGCTGCCCTTCCTCATCGTGTACATATGCCTGCTGGCGGTGCTCATTCCGCGCTACCCCAAGCGCGGCGGCAAGCATTTCATCGTCTCTCGCAACGCCACGATCAACGATTTCGCCAAAGTCGTCGAAGCCGAGGACGAGCTTGAGCAGCTGAAACTGCGCTGCTCGGTTCTTTCGGAACTGCTGTGGTGGAAGACCCTTTACATTCGCATCAGTTTTTTTGTCGCGATGGCGAGTATCGTCGCGAGCATGTTTTTGCTCGTCTACATCTGGTATGTTTAGGCGAGCGGGCTCGATGAGCAATCATCCGATTTCAGGGAGCAAAACTGCCAAAATTGTCGCAGATTCGCGCGACGCATGGCGTGTGTCGCCATGCCGGTGATATCCAAAGATCACGAAGCTCAGCTGCGCAACCTGATCATCGGATACGGCGATTCAATTCGTCTGAGCGACATCAAGGCGAACATCGCGGTTCTGTTCGTCGCCATCATGATGGGGACGGTTCTGCAGTTTCGTGACCATTACCCCCATTATTTGAACGTTCCGGTGCTGCTCGCGCCGTTCATCGTCATCTTCTTTAATCTGCTGGCGTCGGTCTATCCGCGGTTTCCGCGTGCGGGGCGAACACGGTTCCCGATCTGGCGCGGTTCAAACCCGGAAGATTTCGAGTTCATCGCCGATCCAGTGCTGGACGTTGAGGAGCTGCCGGTTCGATGCGCGCTGCTGTCGCGCATTCTGTTCTGGAAGAACATAACCCTCCAGATCGCCTATCTTGTCGCGATGGCGACGCTCGCCGCCGCAGGGGTGCTGCTGTTCGTGAATTGGTGACGGCGATTACCGAGCGTTCCGCTCGCTATCGCGCTCATTCTTATCTCGCGACTGTGGCGACCGTAGTCGCACGATATCGTGGGCGCGGAGTTCCCTTCGCTGCGGGGTCCGATTTCACTACGATTGATGCGTGCGGTTCCAGCCCATGCTTTGACACAGGAACCCGCCCGCCACGCACCCCCGCGTGGTCATGTGCTTGGCGGTGACATGAACTTTGATCGTGTAGGTCTGGTTGCGTTGCGGGTCGAAGGCGGTCCCCGACCAATGCCCGGCGCCCGCCGGTTTGACCTTGAGAATAAGGCGATCGCCGACGTGTTCTCCGGAGACGCCGTGTTTGACCCATGTGTTGCGGGCGCAAATCTCAGCGCCGCAGGACGCGACATGGATCCCCGTCTTGCCGTCCGCGCGCGCCCAATCGCCGAGATAAGTCGCTTGAGCGCCAAGCGAGGCGCCGCTTGCGCCGATCGTCAATAGCGCCGCCAATGCCGCAGCTCTCCGTAACATGCGCCTAACTCCCCAGTTGGCCGCCTTCACGGCTGCGTGAACCGCCGGCGCCTCCAATCCGCATTCCAGTCTTGTCGCCCCGTAACGTTGATGTGCATTCCGTTCAGTGTTTGACGCCTTGAATCAATCGCTCTATCTCCTTGTCAACAAACATTCGCGCGGGCTAGCGCGCAAATAGCAGCAATTCGAACTGAAATCGCTAGAGCCGACCAGGCGCGTCGGCTCGCAGGTGGGAGAGAAACGATGCTCACGATCAAGGCGGCGCTGACTGGAGTCTTCGCCTTCACCGCCGCGACGACCGCGGCGCTGGCCGAACCCAAGACGAACCTGCTCAATCAATGGTCTGAAGGCTCCGACGCAGCGGCCATCGCCAAGCTTGGCGAGATGTTCACCGCCGCGGGCGGCAAGTGGGAACAGACTTCGATCGCGGGCCATACCGCCAACACGCTGGCCAAGCTGCGCGCCGACGTTGTCGCCGGCAGCGCGCCGCCGGCAGTGCAGCTTAAGGGTCCCGAGATCGCCGAGTGGAACGAAACCGGTAAGACCGCGAACATCGACCAGATCGCGACCGCGGAAGGGTGGGACAAGGTCGTCGCGCCCGACCTCTTGCCGGTGATGAAGCCGACCGGCCACTGGGTCGCCGCGCCGATGAATATTCACCGCATCAACTGGATCTGGGGTTCGACCAAGGCCATGGAGCAGGCGGGAATCGAGGGCCTGCCCAAGACCTGGGCGGAGTTCAACGCCGACTGTGACGAGGCGATTGCGGCGCATCTCATTTGCATCTCCCATTTCAGCCAGGACTGGACCGACGCCACGACGTTCGAGGTGGTCGTCTACGGAATCGACCAGAGCCTTTTCAAGAAAGCTTTTGTCGAGGGCGACACCGCGGCGATGCGCTCGCCTGAAATGATCAAGGCGTTCGAGCAGTACCGGCTGATGGTCTCGAAATACATGGATCCGGGGATCGCAGGCCGGGACTACGACAGCGCTACAGCCATGATCGCCAAGGGGCAGGCCGTGTTCATGATCATGGGCGACTGGCAGGTCGGCATATTCACCGCCGCCGGCCTCAAGCAAGGGACGGACTACCAGTGCGGCCAGGCGCCCACGGACTGGGGCAAGCCCGGCTTCATCCTCAATTCGGATTCCGTCGTCTTCTTCACCCAAACCGACCCCGACTATGTCGAGGGGCAAAAGCTGCTTGCCCATCTCATCATGTCACCGCAGTTCCAGACGGTATTCAATCAGGCCAAGGGCTCGATTCCCGCTCGGCTCGACATCGATCTTAAGGACTTCAATCCCTGCCAGCAGCAGTCGCAGAAGGACTTGCAGGCCTCGATTGCCGACGGCATGCTGGTGCGCTCGATGGCCCACAACATGACCATCCTGCAGAAATATCGCGGCGCGATCCTCGACACCGTCACATCCTTCGTGAACAACCCGAAGATGACCGCGGAAGAAGCCGCCAACGCGATGGCGGACGCCGTCGACGCGCAAAAGTAAGCAGCGGAATCCGGTCGCTCGGCGCTTGTGTCGGGCGGCCAGCTTTGCATGCGATTGAACGTCGCCATGTCGAACGGCCTCAGTCCGAACGAGTCCATTCACGCGAAAGCCAGCCTCCGCGAAAAACTCGGAGCCTGGGTTCCGGGGCTGGCGATTGCGCCAGGGGCCGTGGCGAGCCTCATCTACGTGTTCGGCTTCACGCTGTGGACGCTCTACATTTCCATGTCCAACAGCACGATGCTGCCGACTTACAAATTCGTCGGCCTGAAGCCCTATTTCGATCTTTGGTCCAATCAACGCTGGAAGATCGCCTACGGCAATCTTTTCTATTTCAGCGCCTTCTACGTTGTCCTCTCTCTCGCGGTCGGTCTGGCCCTTGCTATCGCGATCGATCAACGCGTGCGCGGCGAGGCGGTATGGCGGACAATTTTTCTTTATCCGCTTGCGGTCTCGTTCGTGGTGACGGGCGTGGTGTGGAGCTGGCTCTATAGCCCCGACGCCGGCATCGAGTTTTTGGTGCGCAGCCTTGGCTGGCACGGTTTCACCTTCCGCCTGACGACCAACCGCGACACCGCGATCTACGCAATCATCGCGACCGGGATCTGGCAGTCTTCCGGCTTCGCCATGGCCCTCTTTCTCGCCGGCCTCAGGTCGGTTGATCCCGATCTCGTCAAGGCGGCGCAGATCGACGGCGCCGGTCCGGCGCGCATCTATCGGAAAGTTATTCTGCCGTCGATCGGGCCCATTTTCGTCGCAGTCGTCGTCGTACTGCTGCAATTCGCAATCAAGACCTTCGATCTGGTCGTCGCGTTGACTCGCGGGGGCCCGGGCATAGCGACGACCTTTCCGGCCAACTACGTCTATGACCTCATGTTCCAACGCGGCGAGATTGCGGTCGGCGCGGCGGCCGCAATCATGATGCTGGCGGCGCTGGCGGTCGTCCTCGTTCCTTACGCTTTATGGACGGTCTGGCGCTCACGCCGCGAGGCCGCCCATGGTTGACGCAACCTTCGATCTGGCGCTCGATTCGCAGGCGCGCGGCGAGAGCCTTCGTTTCGCCCTGCGGCGGCTCGCCATCTATGCTTTCCTCGCAGTGTTCGCGCTCATTTATCTGCTGCCGCTATTCGTTGTCGTCGCCAATTCGTTTCGTGAACTGCCGGAGATCACGCAGAACGGATTGATCGCACTGCCGCACAGCTTCTCGCTCAAGGCGTGGCCGCAGGCCTGGGCGCACTATTGCGTCGCGGGCACCTGCGAGGGCGTCAAGCGCAATTTCTTCAACTCCCTCTACATGACCATCCCGGCGACGATCCTCTCGACCCTCATCGGCGCGATGAACGGCTATGTCCTCTCGAAATGGCGCTTCCCGGGATCGGAGACATTGTTCGTCTGCATCGTCCTCGGCGTTTTCATGCCGGGCCAGATCGCGCTCCTGCCCTGGGCCTACATCCTCGGCGCCTTGCATCTCTCGAACTCGGTTTATGGCCTCATTCTCGTTCACGTGATTCAGGGCCTCTCGTTCACCACGCTGTTCTGCCGCAACTATTACGTCAACATCCCCGACGACCTCATCAAGGCGGCCCGCATCGACGGCGCCGGCTTCTGGCGCATTTTCGTCAAGATTATCCTTCCCCTATCGCCGCCGATCCTCATCGTCACCGTGATCTGGCAGTTCACCGGCATCTGGAACGAATTTCTGTTCGGCGTCGTCTTCACCGGCGGAACTCAGCAGCCGATCACCGCGGCGCTGGTTGCGCTGGCGACCAGTCAAATGAACGCGCACCCCTATGACGTCGCGAGCGCCGCGGTGATGATCGGCGCCGTTCCACCGCTCTTGATTTATCTGTTCGGCGGCAAGTATTTCGTCCGCGGGCTCACGCAAGGCGCCATCAAGTGACAGAGCGATCATGGCGACGCTGACCGTCTCGCGGCTCTACAAGCGTTTTGGCTCGGTCCAAGTTCTCAAGGGCATCGACCTCGAGGCGAAGACGGGAGAGTTTGTCGCGCTCGTCGGGCCTTCCGGCTGCGGCAAGTCGACGCTTCTCGCTATGATCGCGGGACTGGAAAGCGTAAGCGAGGGCGAGATCCGCATCGACGGAAGAATCGTCAATTCGGTCGCGCCGAAGGATCGCGACATCGCCATGGTGTTCCAATCCTATGCGCTTTACCCGACGATGACGGCACGCCAAAACATGACGTTCGGCATGGAGAGCCGCGGCGTGTCGAAAGCCGAGCAGGAGGCTGCGATCAAGCGCGTCGCCTCGCTGTTGCAGATCGAGCCGCTCCTGAACCGGAAGCCCGGCCAATTGTCCGGCGGCCAGCGCCAACGCGTCGCGATGGGACGCGCGCTCGTGCGCGATCCGAAGCTCTTTCTTTTCGATGAGCCATTGTCCAATCTCGACGCCAAGCTGCGCGTCGATATGCGCACCGAGATCAAGAAGCTGCACCTGAGGGTCGGCAAGACCACCATCTACGTCACCCATGACCAGATCGAGGCGATGACGCTTGCCTCGCGCATTGCGGTCATGCACCAGGGTGCGATCCAGCAATTCGACGAGCCGCAGGCCGTTTACGACCGGCCCGCCAATATGTTCGTTGCCGGGTTCATGGGATCGCCATCGATGAATTTCATTCCCGGTGAACTGATGAAGCTCGACGGTCGTTCAGCGGTCGCAATTGCGCTTGGCCAGGGCGAGACTGCGACGCTGCCGCTCGCCCAAACGCTCTCACACTGGCCCGCGAACGGGAAGGTGGTGCTCGGCGTGCGCCCGGAGCACCTGTTTCGTTATAATGCGAATTTGAAAGCGCAAAAGGCCGGACTCGCGATGGTGACCGCGCCTGTCGAAGTGGTCGAGCCGACCGGCGCCGAAACCCATGCGGTTTTGAAGCTCGGCGAGCAAGAGATCGTGGGCCGCTTCGACCCGGACGGCGCGCCTCGTCTGGGCGAACTCTTGCCGCTCGGAATCGACATGGGCCATGCGTGCCTGTTCGATCCCGAGACTCAAGCGCTCATTCCGCAGGGCGCCGTTTGACCTTCGCCATATATCCCAGCCTTGCCGGGCGCACCGTGTTCATAAGCGGCGGCGCGACCGGCATCGGCGCCGACCTTGTACGCGCCTTCGCGCGCAATCACGCGCACGTCGCTTTCGTCGACGTGCAGTGCGCAGAAGGCGAAGCGACGGCGGGGGCGGTGAAGAACGAGGGCGGGACGACGCTTTTTTTTAAGTGCGACGTGACCGACGTCTCCGCGCTGCAAGCCGCGATCGCGGAAGCGCGCGCGAACCTCGGTCCGATCGCGGTTCTGGTCAACAACGCTGCCAATGACGAGCGCCATGCGGTCGCCGACGTCACCGCCGACTACTGGGACCACGCCCAGAACGTGAATCTGCGGCATCACTTTTTCGCCGCTCAGGCTGTTCACCCGCAGATGCGCGAGCTTGGTTTCGGCTCGATCATCAATCTCTCCTCGATCGCCTGGCGCGGCGCGGCCGAAATGCCGGCTTATGCCGCGGCCAAGGCCGGGATTGTTGGCCTAACCAATGCGCTGGCCCGCGCATTTGGCTCGGATAACATTCGCGTGAACGCGATCGAGCCCGGCGCCGTGATGACCGATCGGCAGCGGCGGCTGTGGTACAAGACGCCGGAATCCGTCGACGCGATCGTCCAGCGTCAGTCCATCAAGACGACGCTGCTTGGCGAGGACATCGCGCGGGTGGCGTTGTTTCTTGGCGCCGACGACAGCCGAATGGTCACCAAGCAGTCGATCATTGTCGACGCGGGGCTTCGATGAACGAAATCGTGAAGGCGCTTCAGCCGGAGGTGCGCGGGCAGACCTTCGCCTTCGGCCTCAATCCTTATGGCCTGACTTATCATCTGGGCCTGCAAGGCGCGGGCGGTCCGCGCGCGAACCCTAAGGGAGCAGGCCTCGAAGGCTTCATCGCCATCGCGACCGAACTTGGCGCGAAGGTTCTCGAAATCTACGACCCATGGCTCAGGGCGCTGAGCGACGATGAGCTTCGCGCGCTGCGCGACCGGCTCGCGGGCCTCGGTATGCTTCCCATCGTCAGCTCCGGGTTGATGATGGGTCCGTTCGAGAGTGCGCTGCGTTCGGCCCGCATTCTCGACGTCAAGGTCATTCGCCATGGACTGACAACGGTTTTGTGCGGCGATCGTCACGCGCTTGGCGACAAGTGGAAAGAGCTGGTCGCTCAGGTTCGCACCGCGCTCGCCGATCGCGGTCCGCGCGCGGCTGACGAGGGCAGGGTTTTGGCGATTGAAAATCACCAGGACTTCGGCAGCGACGAACTTGCCGAATTTTGCGAGACGACCCGCGGCCTTGGGATTTGCCTCGACACCGGCAACACTTTCCCGGTCGCCGAGGCGCCGCTCGATTTTGTCCGTCGCGTCGCCGAGCATGTGCGACACGTGCATCTCAAGGACTACCGCGTGCAATTCACCGACGAGGGCTATCGCCTGGTGCGCTGCGCGATCGGCGACGGCGCCGTCCCCATGGCCGCCATGCTGGACATCGTGGCGGCGCAGGGCCGGAAGCTGAATGCAGTGCTCGAGCCCGGAGCGCTCGAAGCGCGCCACGTGCGCTTTCTGCGCCCCGAATGGTGGAGCTTCTACGCACCCATGACGGCGCCCGCGTTTGCCGCCTGCCTCGCCGCGGCTAGGGTCAATCGCCTCGCCGACGACGCCGACTTTCGCACGCCCTGGGAGCGCGGCGAGGATCTCGCGATCGCGGACTACGAATTGGCCATGATCCGCCGCAGCGCGCAAAACATGCGCGCGATCGGCCTTGGCGCTTAAGACTGGAGACTGATGGCATGACCAAAGAGCTCGCCGGCAAGATCGCGTTAGTCACCGGCTCGGGCCGTGGGCTCGGGCGCGTGATGGCGGAGCGGTTGGCCGAGCTTGGCGCGGACGTCGCGATCCATGACATTTCCTGGACCGCGCCGGCCAAGTACGGCGAGGCGGCCGATCTCGACGCTGTCGCCAAGGTGCTTGGCCGGCATGGCGGAAGAGTCGCAGCGGTGAGTGGCAACATCGGCGACAAGGCGGCGGTGGCGAGGATGAAGGAAGAGATCGAAGCCAAGCTCGGTCGGGTCGATATTCTTGTCAATTGCGCCGGCGGCGACATCGGCGCGGCGGGCGGCAAGCCTGAACCCAACGACGCGCTTGGCATTCCGCTCGAAGACATCAGGGCGCTGACCGAGAACAACCTCTATGGCACGATCCTCGTCTGTCAGGCGTTCGTGCCGCCGATGGTGAAGGCGGGCAGCGGATCGGTGATCAACATCGGCTCCGCCGCGGCGCAATTCGGGGTGACGAACGGCGTCATCTATGCAGCGCTCAAGGCCGCCGTCATCCACTATACGCGCTGCCTCGCGGCCTCAGTCCGGACCGAGGGCGTTCGCATCAATGCGGTGAGCCCGGGCGCCACCAAGACTGCGCGATTCGAGGCGACGCGGGTCGTCGATCCGAAAAAGATGGATTCGTCGATCAAGTCGCTTGTCCGTTATGGGGAGCCGGACGAGATGGCCGACGCGGTCGCCTTCCTCGCTGGGCCCAGAAGCAAATATATCAGCGGGCAGGTTCTTCGGGTGGACGGAGGGGAAACGCTGTTTCCGGGATAACGAACGGCTAAGAGCAAGAACAGGAGGTTTGAAAGTGTCGGACGCCAAACGGTTTGAGGGGATGACGGCGGTGGTGACGGGCGGGGCGTCCGGCATCGGGCTCGGCGTCGCGAAGCGGATCGCCGCCGAGGGCGGGCGGGTCACGATATGGGACCAGGATCCCGCGCGTTTGAAGGCTGCGGTTTCAGAGGTCGGCGCCGCCCGCGCCCGAGCGGATGAGGTCAACGTTGCAGATCCAAGCGCCGTCGAGCGCGCGACTCTCACCGCCGCAGGCGAGATGGGGCACATCGACATTCTCGTCTGCTCGGCAGGCGTGGCGGGCAAGAACGCCCTCGTGATCGACTACCCGATCGACGAATGGAAGCGCGTCTTCGACATCAACGTGCACGGCCTCTTCTACTGCAATCGCTTTGTCTCGAAGCTCATGAAGCATCGAGGCTACGGGCGCATCGTCAACATCGCCTCGATCGCCGGCAAGGAGGGCAATCCGACTGCGTCGGCTTACAGCGCGTCAAAGGCCGCGGTCATTGGCCTCACCAAGTCGCTCGGTAAGGAACTCGCAAAGGACGGCGTTTGCGTGAACACGATCACGCCGGCGACGATCGACACGCCGATCCTCTCGCAAGTGTCGGACGCTCATATCGCCTATATGCGCTCGAAAATCCCGATGGAGCGCTTTGGTACGGTTGAAGAGGCCACGGCGATCGTATGTTGGCTCGCGAGCCGCGAGTGCTCGTTCACGACCGGCGCGGTGTTCGATCTCTCGGGCGGCCGCGCCACCTACTAAGGCGTATGCGAACGGAGTGGGCGCGCGTGCACGAGTCTGCGTCCATTGAGACCGGCGATCTGATTGAGCCCCTGCGCCGCGTGGGCCTCCTGAAAGCCGGAGAATCCGCCCGCCTCACGCCTCTGACGGGCGGGGTGTCTTCGGACATCTCGCTCGTCGAAGCAGGTGGGCGACGCTTCTGCGTCAAGCGCGCGCTGCCGAGGCTCAAGGTCGCCGCGCTCTGGGAAGCGCCGGTCGGACGCAATGCGGCGGAGGCCGCTTGGATGCGCGCAGTTGCACGCTGGCTGCCGCACGCGGTTCCGCGCGTTCTCGGCGAGGACGCGAAAGCCGGCTGGTTCGCGATGGACTATCTCGCGCCCGGGGACCATCCGTTGTGGAAGACGCAGCTGCTCGCTGGAATTGTCGAGCCGGATTTCGCCACCGCGGTCGGGCGCGATCTCGCCATCATTCATGCGCGGAGCGCGGCCGACCGGAGTATTCCGGCCGCGTTCGCCAACGACGACACGTTCGAGGCGATCCGCATCGAGCCTTATCTGCGTGCGACCGGCCGCGCGCATCTCAAACTTGCGTCGCGCTTCGAGGAGCTCGCGCATACGACGCTGACGACGAAGCGCGCTCTGGTTCACGGCGACATCAGTCCGAAAAACATCCTTCAGGGCCCGGATGGACCGGTGTTCCTCGACGCCGAATGCGCTTGGTTCGGCGATCCCGCCTTCGATCTTGCCTTCTGTCTCAATCATCTTCTGCTGAAGGGCGCGCGTGAAGGCGCGGACCGGGGGCGCTACAATTCCGCGTTTTCCGCTCTTGCCGCTGCTTATCTCGCTGGCGTCGATTGGGAGAGTGCAGCGGAAATCGAAGTGCGCGCAGCCGCTTTGCTGCCGGCCTTGTTCCTGGCCCGAGTCGATGGCAAATCGCCGGTCGAGTACCTCACCCGCGAGAGCGAGCGGGCGGCTGTGCGCCAATGCGCGACGCCGTTGATCGCCAGTCCACCGCCTCGCCTGAAGGATGTCGCGGGCGCTTGGGAGCGCACGCAATGAGCGTTTCTCTCGATGCAAACCACTGCCTTCTCCGGGGGAGCGAAACGAAGCTTAGCGTCCACCTCATCCTGAGGAGCGATGCGCAGCATCGCGTCTCGAAGGATGGTCCAGAGAGCTTCGCCCGATTGGCGCACGCTGCAGTGCCCTTCGAGGCCCCTTCGGGGCGCCTCAGGGCGAGGGGCAGCGGGCTCCTCACAAGAGGGGAATTGCGATGAGCGAACCTATCATTCAATCGCTTGTCGCTCGACGCATTTGGGATTCGCGCGGCCGCCCGACGGTCGAAGCGGAAATCAGGTTGAGCGACGGCGCAATAGGATGGGGAATTGCGCCGGCTGGCGCATCGCGCGGTTCGCGCGAGGCGATCGACAAGCGCGATGGTGGAAAGCGCTTCGGCGGCCTTGACGTGCAGAACGCGCTGCAAGGAATTGCCGTGGAAATCGCGCACGCGCTTGCCGGCCTCGACCCGTTCGATCAGGCCGCGATCGACGCGCGACTTGTCGCTCTCGACGGCACGCCGAACAAAGCGAGGCTCGGGGGAAACGCGTTGACTGCGGTTTCGCTTGGCGTCCTTCACGCGGCTGCGGCGAGCCGCGGCCTTCCGCTCTGGCTCTATTGTCTCGGCGACAAGCCGGCGATCATTCCGCTGCCGGAGATCCAGATCTTCGGCGGCGGCGCTCACGCTGTGCGGCGAACCGACGTCCAGGACTTCATGGTCATGGCCCCGCGCGCCAAGACCTTCGCCGAGGCGCTGGAGGTCACTGCGGAAGTTTATCATTCCGCAGGCAGGATCATGGCCGAGCGCGGCCTCCTGCAGGGCCTGGCTGACGAAGGCGGGTGGTGGCCGGCGTTCTCGCGCAATGAGGAAGCGCTCGAAACGTTGATGCGCTCGATCGAGCGCGCCGGCCTTATTCCAGGCGAGGACGTGAGCCTCTCGCTCGACATCGCAGCTTCGGAGTTCGGCCAAGGCGGCGGCCGCTATCGTCTGGGTCTCGAAGGGCGTGAGCTGGATCGCGATGCGTTGGGCGAGATGCTGCTCGGCTGGTGCGCCCGCTATCCGATCCTGTCGATCGAAGACCCGTTCGCCGAAGACGATGACAAGGGGTTTGAGCAATTCACCGCCGCGATCGGCGACCGCATTCAGGTGATCGGCGACGATTATCTCGTCACCAATGCGAGCCGAGTCGCCGAGTCGGCGCGAAGGCGAAGCGTCAACGCCGCGCTGATCAAGGTCAACCAGGCGGGCACGGTCAGCGAAGCGAAAGCGGCTTGCGACGAAGCACGCCGCTTGGGCTTCGGGACGATTGTCTCGGCGCGTTCGGGAGAGACAGAGGACACGTCGATCGTTCATCTCGCGATTGGCTGGAGCGCCGGGCAACTGAAGGTCGGCTCGTTCGCGCGGTCCGAACGGATGGCGAAATGGAACGAGGCCCTGCGCATCGAGGAGGCGCTCGGTTCCCAAGCGCGCTTCGCCGGCCTCGATGAAATGCCGATGCGACGTCGGGCTGCGCCTGTAGCCGCGCTCGATGAGCGCGGCGGCGCGGTCAACGATCTCGCCTACAGGGACCGCACTTGATGACTGCAAATCTCTCCATCGAGAGCGGCGCGCTCGCAATTCCGCAGCCGGACGCGAGCGGGGTTCGCGTTTACAAAGGCATTCCCTATGCCGCGCCCCCGATCGGGCCGTTGCGTTGGCGCCCGCCTGAGCCGGTTGCGGCCTGGACAGGGGTGCGGCCGACACAGGACTTCGGCGCCCATTCCGTGCAGGGCGTCGTGTGGGACGACATCGACCTCGGCGGAGCCGCAACCGCTGAGGATTGCCTCACTCTCAACGTTTGGACGCCGGCTGCTCCGGGGACACACGCGCGCCTGCCGACGATGGTTTGGATACACGGCGGCGGTTTTGTCGTCGGCTCAGGCGCCGAACCGCGCTACGACGGCGCGCGTCTTGCCGCGCGCGGCATTGTCGTCGTCACCGTCAACCATCGCCTCAATGCGCTGGGCTTCCTCGCGCATCCCGAACTCACCGCCGAATCGGATCATCACGCGTCAGGCAATTACGGCCTGCACGACCTTGTCGCAGCGCTGAAATGGGTCCAGCGCAACATCGCGGCCTTCGGCGGCGATTCCGACAAGGTCACGATCGCAGGCGAATCCGCCGGTTCGCAAGCGGCGAGCGCGCTGATGGCCTCCCCGCTCGCCAAGGGGCTGTTCGCGCGCGTCATCGGCGAGAGCGGAGCGATGTTCGCGTCTCCGAGCCGCGCGCCCGCGTCGCTCGAGGGGGCCGAGGCTGCTGGTCTCGACTTCATGCGCAAGGTCGGCGCGCGTTCGCTTGCCGAACTGCGCGCCGCGCCCGCCGCCGCGATCCTCGCCGCCGCGCCAGGGCTCGGCTTTCGACCGATCATCGATGGATGGTTTCTTCCGCGCTCACCGGCCGAGATCTTCGCCGCGGGAGAGCACAGCGACGTGCCCCTGATGGCCGGCTGGAACAAGGACGAAGGCTTCAATTTCACCTTAGCTCAGGGGGACGACGCGAAGCGCCCTTACGCCGATCTGGCGCGCGCAATTTTTGGCGAGCGGACGGAGGCGCTCCTGCAGCACTACCCGGATGGATCGCCCGAGACGGTCGCCGCCTCTGCGCGCGCGCTTGGCGGCGACCTCGTCATCATCCACCCGACCTGGGCTTGGATCGAGGCGCAGAAGCAAAACGGCCGCGCCGACATTTTTCGCTTTCGGTTTGACCGCGCGCCGCTAACGCCGCAGGGCTGGTTCGGGGAGCGTGACAGCCGTGATGCTGGCGCTTTCCACGCTGGCGAACTGCTTTATGTCTTCGACAATCTCCATGCACACCCGTGGCTGATCGAGGACGCCGATCGCGCACTGGCGAATCTGGCGTCGAGCTACTGGGTCAATTTCGTCGCGACCGGAGATCCCAACGGCCCCGACCTGCCTCATTGGCCGTCCCGCCGCAGCGAGGGCGGCCCGGTGATGGCGCTGGACACGCCGCACAAAGCGGGTGCGGAGGAATGGCGCGAGCGGCACAGGTTCCTGAAGGCGGTGACAAACAAGAAGAGCGCGAGTCAGCAGTCATAACAACACTATGCAGTTGTATTATATCTGCCTTTTCGCTGGCGCCTGGGCGCGGAAGGAAATGGCGCCGCAACCTCTTGGAATCGTGAGAAACGCGGAAGGAAATGGCAGTCGAATCCGGCCGCCAAAGCCGCGAACCGCCAATCACTCCGTCAGGCGTGCATAGGCCGCGGCGAGCGAGAGGATGATCGCTCCGTAAAGGATCTGCTTGATCGGCTCGGAGACGTCCAAGAGCGTGAGCAGACCGGTGAGAACGGTCAGGATCAGGGCGCCGATTATGGTCCCCGCATAGCCGCCGCGTCCGCCGAAGATAGAGGTGCCGCCGATGACAACGCAGGCGACCGAGGGGAGCAGGTAGCTGTCGGCAAGACTGAGATCCGCGGCGTTTGTCCCGCCGACCACGACGAGCCCGGCGATCGCCGCGAGAACCGCGCAGAGCAAATAGTTGGCGAACAAGACGCGCCACACTCGCACGCCAGCGAGATGACAGGCCTCGCGATTGTCGCCGACCGCGTAGAGCAGACGGCCGAAACCGGTCCGTTGCAGGCCGAACAGGATCAGCGCGCCGATGATGAGCCACAGGAAGAGGTCGATCGGCACCAGCCCGAACACACGTCCTGCGCCGAGCGTCTGTATGATGTCGGGGACGTGCGGCTGGCTCGCCAGCATATGCTGGCTATAGACGATGAGCACGCCGCCGGTCATGAGGCCGGTGCCGAGCGTCATGACCAGCGGCTGCACCCGCAAGAGCGCGACGCCGATCCCGTTGATGATGCCGACAATAACGCCGACTAAAAGCGCTAGGCCGATCGCGGGGGCGGTGCCCGAAGACGCGTTGGTCGCGAGCAGGTAAGCCGCTCCCGTCGCCACGCTCGCCACCGAGAGGTCAATGCCGCCCGTCAGCATCACCAGCGTTTGCCCGCCGGCCATGATCGCGAGCGGCGCGGCGAACAGGATCGTGTTTGAGGCCCAAAGCGGCGTCACCGTGCCCGGCCGCACGATCTCCACGCCGACGACGAAAACCGCCAGCAACAGGATCAGCGCATAGATCGTTCGGGCCCGCAGGAAACCCAGGACCGCGCTCATTTGCGTTCCTGCAGAAAGGCAAAGAAACCCGCGATCATCACCACCAGGACAATCAGCGTGCCCTGGATGACCTGGCCGTAATTCGGGTCGATGCCGAGGAACACCAAGACCATCGGCGCGAGCGTCAGCAACAGCGCGGCGATGACCGGGCCGACCATTCCGCCGCGGCCGCCCGCGAGGCTGACGCCGCCGATGACGATGGCGGCGACGCTGCTCAGCGTGTAATACGCGCCCGCTAGAGGAGCGCCGATTCCGGTCGTCATGGTCAGGGCCATGCCGCCGACCGCGCAGGCGATTCCGCTGAAGACATACGCGATCGTGCGCGCTCGCATGACGTCGACGCCGCTCCGAAACGCGGCGACAGGATCGCTGCCGGCGGCGTAGATCAGAAGGCCGATGCGGCTCAGTCGGATCGGCAGCCAGATCGCGGCGATGGCGACGACCATCAGCACGAGCGCGTTCGGCAGCCAGGGCCAGAAATCAGCGCCGGCGCCGATATTGAGATAGGCGGCCGGCGCCCCTCCGCCGGGACGTTCGAGGATGAGCAACGCCACGCCGCCCCAGATGAAGCCGGTGGTCAGCGTGGCGACAACGTCGGGAATGCGGGAGAAGGCAACAACGAGGCCGTTCAGCAATCCCTGGCCGGCGCCGGCGATTAGTACGACGATGGAAAGAGCAAGCGACTGGCCGAAGGTGGCGTGCTGCATGAGGCTCGCGGAGAGCACGTTCGACACCGCGATCATCGAGCCGATCGAGAGGTCGATGCCCCCGCTGATGACCACGATCGCCTGTGCGGCGGCGGCAAGCGCAAGCGGCAAGGCGCCAAGCGCCAGGGATTGGATCTCAAACGAACCGAAATCAGGATGAACCGCGACCGTCGCGGCCATCGCCGCTGCGAGCAGAAGCGGCATGCCGAGAAATCGACCGGCCCGGGCGAGCGCGCGCCAGGACGCGCCCTTGTTTCGAGCCGCCGCATCGGTCATGCGAGCGCCGCTGCGGCCTCTGTGCGGGTCAGGCCATGCGCGGCCCGCAAGAGGCGCGCTTCGTCAGCTTCCGCCGCTGGCATTTCGCTGGAGATGCGGCCGCCGAACAGAACGATCGCGCGATCGCAGGCCAAGCGAATTTCAGGCAGTTCGGAAGTGAACAACAGGACGGACAAACCTTGGTCCGCGATCTCGCGCATAAGCGCATAGATTTGCTTTTTGGTGCCGATGTCGATGCCGCGCGTCGGGTCGAAGCAGAGCAGGGTCTTGAAGCCGGCCGCAATCCAGCGGGCGATGACAACTTTCTGCATGTTGCCGCCGCTGAGGCGTCGGACTTCAGCAGCCGCGCGAGTGTCGATCTGCAATTTCCGCACAGCCATGTCGACCCGGCGTCTTTCCTCGCCGATGGCGATGGGGCCCCAACTGCGCAAGCGGCCGAACGCGGCCAGCGCCACGTTTTCCTGCACGGAGCGTTGCGGCAGCAGCGAAACCAGCCGATTGGCCGGAACCAGCACGAGCCCGGCGCGGATCGCGTCGGCGGGATGACGCAATTTGAGCACGCGCCCCTCCGCTCGCACCTCTCCCGCATCGGCTCGCCGCACGCCGGCGATGCAATCGAACAGTTCCTCCTGTCCTTGCCCTTCCAGGGCGGCGACTCCAAGCACCTCGCCGCGATTGACTCGGAAGGAGACGCCGCTCAACGCATGGCCATAGCTCAAGCCTTCCACCTCCAGCGCCGGGACCTCATGCGCTGTCTCGGGACGGCCGGCGCGCGCGGCTGGCGCCGTCGTCGCCTTCGCGACGTCCGAGCCCAGCATGAGATCGACGATCGTCTCTTCGGCGCCTTTGGTCGGCGTGACGCCGACGGTGACGCCATCGCGCAGCACAGTCGCTCGGTCGCAAAGCATGGCGATTTCGGCCATGCGATGCGAGATGAAGATCATGCTCGCGCCACGGCTGCGAAAATCCCGCACGACTTTGAACACGCGCTCGGAAAGGTCCGCCGGCAGCGCCGCGGTGATCTCATCCAGCATCAGAATGCGCGGATCCGACGCCAGCGCGCGGGCGAGATCGATCAGGCGCAAGAGAGCGAAATCGACCTCGCGCGCCACGGTTGCGAGCGGAATCCGCTCGACGCCGAGGTCGCGCATCGCCGCCTTGACCTTCTCGGTCGAGACGCGCGCGAGGCGCATGTTCTGCGAGACCGTCAGGTCGGGGACGATTGCGGGATCCTGGTAGACGGACACGATGCCGGCTCGGCGCGCTTCGGCGGGTGATCGAAAGGCCACCTTCTGCCCAGCGAGGGTCATCTCGCCGTCATCCGCAGGGAACACGCCGGTGATGATCTTGACCAGCGTGCTCTTGCCCGCGCCGTTTGCGCCCATGAGCGCATGCGCTTCGCCCGCGCGCACTTCCAAGTCGGCTGAGCGGAGCGCTCTCACCGCTCCGAAGGTCTTCGCGACGCCGCGAATGTGAAGAAGCGGCGGAGCGTCGTTCATGGTCTCCAGTCCGAAAAATGCCGGCGGCTCACGCCGCCGGCGTTACAATCGGCTATTCAGCCGAGATCAGGGGCCTTTGCAAGAGATGAGCTGTTCCGGCGTGTAATGCGTGTAGGGGGGCACTGTGGCGACGCTGAAATAGGGGTCGAGCTTCGGGTTGTACGCGGCCTTCAACTCACTCATGCCCTTGTCGGTGTCCCAGACTGTTGGCGTGATCTTGACGAGGTGAGGATGCTCTTTCTTCGAGAGCACATCGAGCGCGAGGCTTAGGCCGGCAGCCCCGACAGCCGGGGGGTTGCTGACGGCGGCGCCAGACAGCCCCTTCTCCTTCTGGTCGATGAGCTGGCCGATGAAGCCGTTGTTGTCCGCCCCGACCACCGGTACGTAGGGCTTGCCCGCGGTCTTGTAAGCGTCCACCACGGTTGAATCGATGCCCGACGTCCAGACGCCGTCGATCGGCTTGCCCGAGGCCAGCAGGTTCTTCGTCGCCTGCGCGGTCTTATCAAGCGCCCAGCCCGAAAACACGGATGTGACTTTGATGTCCGGGTAGTTCTTGGCTGTCTCGGTGAAGCCCTGGTGGCGATCGGCGTCAGCGGGGACGCCGTCGATGCCTCGCATCTCAACGACCGAGCCTTTGCCGCCCAGCTTGTCGAACAGCCATTTTGCGCCGAGCTTGGCGTATTCGACCTGATCGTTGGTCAGAACGTAGGCCTCCGGAGCCGAAACCGCCTGGTCGACTGCGACCACCACGATGCCCTTGTCCGCCGCCTGCTTGATGACAGGGTTCAGCGCTTCGCGATCGGAAGGATTGATGATGATGATGTTCGCGCCAGCCGAAATGAGGTTGCGGATGTCGGCGATCTGTTCCGACGGACCGCCATTACGATTGGCGACAACCACCTTCGAGACTTTGCCCGACGCTTCCGCCTCGGCCTTGATCGAACAGATCATCTCTTCGCGCCAGCCGTTGCCGATCAGCGTATTGGAGACGCCGACGACATATTTATCCGCCGCGTGCGCGTTACCTGCCATGGCCAATACGGCGAGTGAGGCGCTACCTAGAATCCCAGTCAGTTTCATTTGCTTCCTCCCAATCAACATGTGTAAGGCGGTGTAGCGCATTTGCGTGGTCCGCTCAACCGAAGCGGGCGAACGTCCACGCTCCATCGTTTTGGCTGGACTGGACCGCTGCTTCGATAAACGCGACGCCCCGAGCGCCGTCCACCACGGTCGGGGTTAGTTTCGCGCTTCTTTCGGGCGTGCGCCCAGCGCGCCGGGCCGAGATCAGTTCCGCCGCGCCGCGGTAAAGGTTGGCGAAGCCTTCGACATAGCCTTCGGGATGGCCGCCCGGCATGCGCGAGCCTTCGATCGCTAGCGAGGTGTTTCCCGGACCGCCGCGTCGCAGAATGCGCGACGGCTCGCCATAGGGCGTGAAGCGGAGCGTTTCAGGCTCTTCGCCCGCCCATTCGAGCCCGGCGCGCGAACCGTAGACCTTGATGCTCAAATTGTTGAGATTGCCGACCGCGACCTGGCTCGCCGCCAGCACGCCGCGCGCTCCGCCTTGAAACCGCAGCAGCACGTGCGCGTTATCGTCGAGGCGGCGGCCGGGCACGAAGGTCGTGAGTTCCGCTGAAACCGCGTCCAGTTCGAGTCCGGTCACAAACAAAGCCAGACTGTGCGCATGGACGCCGATGTCGGCGAGGCATGCGGATGCGCCTGCGCGAGTCGGATCGGTGCGCCATACCGCTTGCTTGTGGCCGTCGGCGTCGATCGGCAGGGTCAGCCAATCCTGGACATAAGCCGCGTGGACGACCCGGATGTCGCCGAGTTCGCCAGCTTCGATCATTTCGCGCGCCTGCCGAACCATCGGATAGCCGGTGTTGTTGAGGGTTACCGCAAAAACGAGCCCTTTCGTGCGCGTGAGCTCAACCAACTCCGACGCTTCGGCGAGTGTCGTCGACAACGGCTTGTCGCAGATGACGTCGATCCTGGCTTCGAGAAACGCCTTCGCCACGGGGAAGTGAAGGTTGTTCGGAGTGACGATGACAACCGCCTCGATGCCGTCGGGACGCGCGGCCTCACGGGCCGCCATTTCGCGATAGTCCGAGTAGCTACGGTCTGCCGCCAGACCGAGGTCGGCGCCCGACGCGCGCGCGTTTTCGGCGTCGGAAGACAGGGCGCCGGCTTTCAGCTCGGTCAGATCGTCGAGCCGCATCGCCATCCGGTGAACCGCGCCGATGAAGGCGTTACGCCCGCCGCCGACCATGCCGACGCGCAGGCGTTCGCCCATAAGCCCGTCGACGGCGGTCGCGTGAACCATCGGCTTAGCCTTTGATTCCGAGCAGCTTGAGATTGGTCGCGCGATCAGAGCCCGTGGCGGCGAAGTCGTCGAACACGCGGTCCGTCACTTGGATGATGTGGTTCGCGATGAACTTGGCGCCCTCGCGCGCCGCGACCTCGGGATGCTGCAGGCAGCATTCCCACTCGTAAACCGCCCAGCCCGCGAAATCATAAGCCGCGAGCTTCGAGAAGATCGCCTTGAAATTGACCTGGCCGTCGCCGAGCGACCGATCGCGCCCGGCGCGCTCGAGCCAGCTTTTGTAGCCGCCATAGACGCCCTGTTTCGCCGTCGGATTGAACTCGGCGTCCTTGACATGGAACATTTTGATGCGGTCGTGATAGGCGTCGATAAAGCCGAGATAGTCCATGCATTGCTTGATGTAGTGGCTGGCGTCGTAGTTGATGTTGCAACGCTTGTGGCCGCCGACGGCGTCGAGAAACATGTCGAAGGTGTCGCCGTCAAATACGTCCTCGCTCGGATGAATCTCAAAGCAGAGGTCGACGCCGTTCTCGTCATAGACGTCAAGGATTGGCTTCCACCGGCGGCCCTGCTCTGCGAAGCATTCTTCGACGAGTCCGGCCGGCCGCTGCGGATAAGGATAGAAGTAGGGCCACGCGAGGGAGCCGGTGAAGCTCACATGCTCGGTGAGGCCAAAACGGCGTGAAACGCGCGCCGCCTTGAGCACCTGGTCGGCCGCCCAAAGGCGCCGCTTCTCAGGGTTGCCGCGAACGGCGGCCGGGCATTGTCCGTCGAACATCGCATCATACGCTGGATGGACGGACACCATCTGGCCTTGAAAGTGCGTGGAAAGCTCGCTGATCGCGATGCCAATGTCGGCGAGCTTCCCTTTGATCTCGTCGCAATAAGTTTCGCTCTCGTAAGCGCGATCGAGGTCGAAAAAGCGACTGTCCCAGGTCGGGATCTGAATCGCTTTGTATCCGTAATCCTTGGCCCATTTCGCGATCCCGGCGAGGGTGTTATGGGGGGGAGTGTCGGTTGCAAACTGGGCCAGAAACAAGCCAGGGCCCTTGATCGTTCGCATGCGTTCTCTCCCTCGGCGACTGATGCTGCCCTTCGGGGCGAATTATTATGCCGTAGCGGCGATCTTGGCAAAAAAATTCCATTTGTCAATTTCTATACGCTAATTGTAGCCAGGCCTCTGGATATGAAATTTCCAAAATTTGACAATCGGAATTTCTGATCCAGAATTGTCGGAACTGAAAAACCTGTGCGGGAGGCGGGCGTGAAAGGGCGGGTGGTCATAGTCACCGGGTCGACCCAGGGCGTGGGCCTGGCGATCGCCCGGGCGGCCGCACGCGCTGGCGCCGAAGGTCTCGTGGTGACGGGACGGGACGCAGACAAGGGCGTGGCCGCGGCGGCTGAGGTTGAGCGCAGCGGGGCGCCCGCCCTGTTCGTGGCGGCGGATCTCGAACACGCCAATGCGCCGGATTTGATTTTCGACGCCGCGCTCAAGCGATTCGGTCACGTCGACGGCCTGGTGAACGCCGCCGCCCTTACAGACAGGGGATCGCTTGTCGACGCGGACATGAAATTCTGGGACCGGCTCTTCGCGGTCAATGCGCGCGCCCCATTCTTTCTCATGCAGCGGTTCGTCAATCACTTACGCGAGCGCAAGACGCCGGGTTCGATCGTCAATATCCTCTCTGTACACGCGCGCGGCGGAGCGCCGGAGCTTACGGTCTATGCGTCCTCCAAGTCGGCGTTGGCCGGGTTGACCAAGAACACGGCGCACGCGCATCGTTTCGATCGCATCCGCGTCAATGGCGTCATCCTGGGCTGGGTCGATACACCGGCGGAGCGGCAGATGCAGGCGGTCACGCTTGGCAAGGGCGAGGGATGGCTGGCGGAGGCCGCCGCAAGCATGCCGTTCGGACGCTTGCTTAACCCGGACGACGTCGCGCGGCTCTCTCTGTTCCTCCTCGCTGAGGCCTCGGAGCCGATGTCCGGCGCGCTGATTGATTATACGCAGAACGTCTTTGGCGGACTGGACTGAGGCCCAGGCGATGCGACGCCTGTCTCGCAGCGTTTTGCCGGAGCTGTCGCCATCGGTGCGCCAGCCGCAATATGATCGCGACAGCCTGAAGATCGGCATGGCGCACATTGGGGTAGGCGCTTTCCATCGCTGTCACCAGGCCGAATTCATCGACGACATGCTTGAGGCTCGCTTCGGACCGTGGGGCGTGTTGGGTATAAACCTCACGGCGCCAAGCCTCGCCGATCTCCTGGACCCGCAGGATTGTCTTTGTTCCCGCACGCTGAGGCAGGACGCCCGCGCTGAGACCCGCATCATCGGCGCGCTGCGCAAAGTGATCGACGTTATCGACACGGCGAGCGCTGAGGCCGCGGTCGCCGCGCTTGGCGGCCCCGAGATTTCCGTCGCGACGATCACCGTGACCGAAAAAGGCTATTGCCTGACGCCGTCGACCGGCGCGCTCGATCTCGACAACCCGGCGCTTCGCGCTGATCTAGAGGGCGGCTTCCCACCCCGCACGCTCCTTGGCCTGCTCGCGCTTGCGCTCGATCGGCGGCGGCAGACTGCGGGAGCGCCGCTGACGCTGATCAGCTGCGACAACGTTCCCTCCAACGGTGCGCGGCTCGGTGCGGCGATGCTCAAGTTTGCGACTTTGCGGTCGGCGGCGCTGACCCGCTGGATCGAGGATCACGTCACGTTTCCATCTACGATGGTCGATCGGATCGTGCCGGCGACAGCGTCGGAAGACGTCGACAAGGTAACCGAGGCGCTCGGCGCGCGCGATCCTGCCGCGGTCGTCGGCGAGCCATTCCGTCAATGGGTCATTGAGGATAAATTCGCTGGCGAGCGACCACCTCTGGACCTTGCCGAGGCCACGTTCGTCGCCGACTCGAAGCCTTACGAAGAGATCAAGATGCGCGTCCTCAATGCCGCGCAATCGACGCTTGCGCATCAAGGCGCGCTCGTCGGCCACGAGTTCACCTATCAGGCTGCCGCCGATCCCGTGCTTGCCGCCCTTACGCGTAGGATGCTCGAGCAGGAAACTTCGACCACGCTGCCGAAGCTCGCGGGAATGGAGATTGCTCCGTATATCGATCAGTCGATGGCGCGCATCCGCAACACCGCCATTCGTCATCGATGCCATCAGATCGGCACGGATGGATCGCAGAAGATCGTCCAGCGTCTCGTCGATCCATTGCGCCAGCGTCTCGCCGCAGGCCAGCCCGCTGGTTTGCTTATGCTCGCGGTCGCCAGTTGGATCGCCTATGGGTTGAGCGGAGCGCGCCGGTTCGGCGCGCGTTGGACGCCGTCAGACCCGTACGCGGAGAGCGTCATCGCGATTGGCGAAAAGAACTCCGACTGGGCCGAACTGGTCAAATCCGTTCTCTCCATTGCGCCCATCTTCGGCTCGGACATGGTGCGACTGCGGCTCATTGAGGCAATCGCGGGGCACTTGAAAGGCCTGCTCGGCGGCGACGCGCGGGGTTACCTCAGGGAACGGCTCAACGATGAATAGCCGCCGGAACATCGAGCGGGCCGATCCGGTTGCGGACGCCGGCGTCGGCGCGGCGCTCGGCTATTCGCGTCCCGGCAGCTACGAGGAGTTGCGCGCGGTGCTGTCGTCTGGAACCGCCCGGCTCCCCAAGAAGCTTCGCCAGGCCGCGATCCATCTCTGGCAGCATCCGACCGCAGTGGCGTTGGGCACGGTGACCAGCGTCGCTGGCGAGGCCGGCGTACAACCCTCGACCCTGGTGCGCTTCGCACAAGCCTTTGGCTATTCGGGCTTCTCCGATCTGCAAGAGGTGTTCAAGGCCCATCTCGCAGGCGGAGGACAGAGCCGCGACCGTTGGGAAAGCGCCTCGAGCAGCGAGGCGGCGCGCCTGGTCGACGGGTTCATTGGCTCGTCCACGGCAGCGCTCGCGGGCGTCCGCGACCGACTCGACCTGGCCCAATTCGAGATTATGAGTGAGACGTTGGCGGCCGCGGACCTGATCTACATCATCGGCGCCAAGCGGGCTTTCTCGCTGGTCAGCTACGTCTCGCTCGCGCTCGCCAATCTCGGCGTGCGCAACCTTGCGCTCGACAATGTCGGCTCAACTGCGTTTGAGCTTCTCCGCTGCGCGTCGACCTCCGACGCGGTCCTCGCCGTCAGCTTCACGCCTTACAATTCCATCACTCCGGAATTGGCCGCTTCCGCTGCCCAGCGCGGCGTTCCGATCGTATCGCTGACCGACAGTGCATTCAGCCCGTTGGTGCCGGTTTCGAAGGCCTATGTCGAAGTGATCGAAGAAAGCTTCTCCGGATTCAAATCGCTTTCGGCGACGCTGGCGGTTGCGATGGCGCTGGTGCTGCGCGTTGAACAGCGGCGCAGCGAGGCCGCCGCACGCGACCGCGATGTGTCGAATCCCTCCGGGTCGGGCGCGGTCTCGCGAGCCCGTAATCCGGGAGACGATTGATCGGCGCAAGCGGCCTTTGAGGCTTTCGGGAGGACTAAGATGCGCGAATGGAGGATCGTCGGCTTAAGCTTCGAACACGCGCACATGGGCGACCTCTTGCGCGAGGTCCATGAGCACCCTAACGCCGAGATCGCCGGGATATGGGACAACGATAGCACGAGGATGGCGGACGCAATCGCTAACTTCTCCATCTCCGGCGAACGCGTTTACCGAGATATCGCGCAATGCGTGCGAGAGGCGCATCCCGATCTTGCCATCCTCTGCCCGGCCACCGCGCGGCACGCGGAGGTGGTCGAGGAGGTCGCTGCGCTTGGAGTCGACATCCTGCTCGAAAAGCCGTTCGCCGCTTCGCTCGCCGACGCCGACCAGATCCTCGCCGCCGTCCAGAAGTCGGGGGTGCGGCTCGCCGTCAACTGGCCTTTGCGCTGGTATCCGTCGCATGTGACGACCAAGCGGCTGATCGACGAAGGCTTTATTGGCGACGTGATCGAGGTTCATTTTTACGACGGCAACCGCGGCCCTCTCTATCATCGCGCCGACAAAGCCGTCGTGTCGGATGAGGAGGTGCGGCGCGAGAAGCCCGTGTCGTGGTGGTACAGCAAGGCCGCGGGCGGGGGCAGCCTGCTCGACTATCTCGGCTATGGCGCCACGCTCGGGACGTGGTTCATGAACGGCGAGGCGCCGATCGAGGTGGCCGCTGTCGTCGATCAGCCGGAGGGCCTCGAAGTCGACGAGCATTCCATCGTCATTTGCCGGTATGCCCGCGGCTTGTCGAAGCTTGAAACCCGCTGGGGGACCTTCACGGATCCCTGGACCACGCAGCCGCAGCCGAAGTGCGGTTTTGTCGTCGTTGGTTCAGAGGGCACGATTTCGAGCTATGATTACGACGCCCATGTCGGCGTCCAGACACGCTCTCAGCCGACCATCCGCCAAGTTCCCGTCGACGAATTGAAGGCGCCGTTCCGCAAGCCGGTTGAATACGTGCTCCATTGCAAGGAGCGTAGCTTGCCGTTCGAAGGACCGCTGGATCCGGCGCTTTGCCGGACGGCTCAGCGCATCGTCGACACCGCGGCGCTCTCCGCTCGCGAGGGGCGCACGTTGGCTCTGCTGCCGTGACCGCGACGGAGGAAGTGAAAGCCGAGGGACCTTCGGCCGACGACTATGCTCTGGTGGCCAAGGCCGCTGCCGAGGTCGAAGCGCCGGACCTGCCTTATCGTCCGCCGATGCCGCGCGACCACAGCGCCCCGATTGCGCTTGTTGGCGCAGGCGGCATCAGCGGCGCGCATCTCGACGCCTATGCGCGCTATGGCCTCAACGTGGTCGCCATTTGCTCACGCGATCTCGAGCGCGCCCGGGCGCGCGGCGCCGCCCATTTCCCAAACGCGCGCGTTACGGACGATTTCGATTCCGTGTTGCGCGATCCAAACGTGGGCGTCCTCGACCTCACCGCCCATCCGGATGTCCGCTTGGACCTCATGCGGCGTGCGCTGAACGCCGACAAGCACGTGCTGTCGCAGAAACCGTTCGTCGAAAACCTCGATGACGGCCGCGAACTTGTCGAACTGGCGGAGCGGCGCGGACTCAAGCTCGCGGTCAATCAGAACGGCCGCTGGGCGCCGCACCTCGCCTATATCCGGGAGGCGGTCCGCGCAGGCCTTATCGGCGACGTCACCGGCGCTCATGTTGAGATCCGCTGGTACCACGGCTGGATCGCAGGGACGTCGTTCGAAGCCATGGACGATCTCATCCTCTGGGATTTTGGCATCCATTGGTTCGATTTTCTCGCGAGCGTTATCGGCGACCGCGCTCGTTTCGTTCATGCGACAGCTTCTCGAGCCGCAGGACAGACCGCGCGGCCGCCTCTTTTGGCCCAGGCGCTTGTTGCCTTTGACGGCGGTCAGGCCTCGCTTGTCTTCGATGGCGCGACCCGATACGGCGCGCGCGATTCGACTTCGGTCATCGGCGCAAATGGCGTCGTTTCCAGCCAGGGCCCGGACCTCGGTCATCAGGCGGTTGAGCTCTATACCGAAGCCGGCGTGTCCCGTCCGCTTCTCACAGGCTCCTGGTTCAACGACGGCTTTGCCGGCGCGATGGGCGAACTTTTGTGCGCGATCGAAGACGGCCGGGAGCCGCTGAACTCGGCGCGCGGCAATCTGTTGTCGCTCAAGCTCTGCCAGGCGGCGCTGCGCTCAGTTCGAACAGGCGCTCCTGTCGCGGTCTAAGCCTTGCGAGGCAAGCTGGGTGTCGCCGTCGATCGTGATAAAGTCTCGGCCGGAGACAAGCCGATGGCGAAGCGACGGGTTCATACATCGCAAGAGCCCCTGCGGCCGCTCGAGCTCGACCCCGAGCGCGCTAGGCAGGTCGACCGACGCCCTTACGCGATCGTCGACATCGGCTCGAACTCGATCCGGCTCCTGGTCTATGACCAATTGGCTCGGGCGCCGATGCCTCGCTTCAATGAAAAATCGCTCGCCCGACTCGCCGAAGGACTTCCAGAAACCGGCGCAATCGGACCCGACCATTTTCGTCGCGCAATCGAGGCTGTGCGGCGATTTCGCGCCATTGCCGAGGCCATGGGCGTCAACCGAATCGACGCCGTGGCGACGGAGGCCATGCGTCGCGCTTCGAACGGACCGAAGCTGGCCCAGGCGATTGAAGCGGAGGCGGGCCTGAAAGTGCGTATCCTCAGCGGAGCTGAGGAAGCGCGGTTTGCGACATTTGGCGTCATTTCCGGATTCTTCCGGCCGGTCGGAACGGTCGGCGACATGGGCGGCGGCAGCCTTGAAGTTGCGGAAGCGATCGACGACCACGTCGGGGATCGCTGGGTCAGCATGCCGCTTGGTGCCCTGCCGGTCGAAGCGATGCTGTCCGAGGGCGTTTCGGCTGCGAAGCGGCAGATTGACGAGATTCTGCGGCGAACCCTGCCGCGCGAGCTGGCGAGGCCAGTGTTCTATCCGGTCGGCGGGGGCTGGCGGGCGCTGGCGAAGGCGCACATGGATACGGTCGGCGCGCCCGTCAAAGTCGTGCATGGCTATACGCTCAGCGCCGCGGAGGCGCGCGAATTTGCGCATGCGGTGGCGCGCCTGTCCGTAGCGAAGCTCGCGGCGACGCCGGGCGTGGCTGAGCGCCGGGCGCGGACTTTGCCGGCTGCAGCGCTGACGTTGGATCGTGTGCTCAAATACCTGAAGCCGGAACGGGTCGTCTTTTCCGCTCTCGGCCTGCGTGAAGGCTTTCTTTATTCGCAGCTGAGCCGGGAGGAACAATATCTCGATCCCCTGATCGAGGGCGCGCAGCTGATCGGGCTGCCACTCGCGCGTGTGCCCGAATTCGCGCCCAAACTGGCTATGTGGACCGAGGGCCTTTTTACGGACGAAACGACGGCTGAGAAGAGGCTGCGCGTCGCTGTCTGCGCGCTGTCCGATATTGCCTGGAGAGACGCGGCCGACCTCCGGGCGGAAGAGAGTTTTCGCCGCTTGCTCGAGTTTCCTTTTATCGGCGTCGCCCATCCTGAGCGCGTGTTCGTCGCCGCCGCCATTCACGCCCGCTACGTCGGCCGGCCGGACGCGCTGTGGCTGAGCCCCGCCATCAAGCTGCTCACGCCGTCGGAACGCCGCCGGGCGCAGATACTGGGCCGCGCCATTCTGCTCGCCTATCGCTTTTCCGGCGGCGTGCCGGCGGTGCTGGAAAGCGCGCGATTGCGTATCGACCCAGACTGCGTCCGGCTGGAGGTGACGAAAGCTGCCCGAGCTCCCGACAGCGAAGTAGTGAGCGAGCGACTCAAGCTTCTCGCCAGCGCCATCGGGGTCAAGCGCAGCGAGGTCGTCGAGATCGACGCGCCGTCGCCGCTCAGGTAGGTCCGGCGGTCTTGGAATGGGAGGATCGTTCCAATCAACTACCGACACGCCTTTCATGCCGGCAATTTCGCCGACGTGCTCAAGCACGCCGTTCTGGCCCGCATTCTCGTTTATGTGGCCCGCAAGGAAGCGGCCTTCCGTTTCATCGACACCCATGCCGGGGCGGGCCGATTCGATCTGGCGAGCGCCGAGGCGAAGCGATCGCCGGAATGGCGCGACGGGATCGCTCGCATCCTGACGGCCCACCCACCCGCGCCGGTCGCCGAGCTTCTGCGCCCCTATCTGGAAGCCGTCGGCCCGCACGAGGCCGAGGGCCGGCCCCTCAGCTATCCGGGTTCGCCAGCGATCGCGCAAACCCTCATGCGCGCGCAGGACCGCATCGCGCTCTGCGAAGCGAATCCGGACGAACGCGAGGCGTTGATCGCCACGCTTGGGCGCGATGGGCGACTCAGCATCGTCGGCACGGACGGCTATGTCGCGCTCAACGCTTATTTGCCGCCCAAGGAGCGCCGCGGAATCGTCTTGATCGACCCGCCGTTCGAAGCGCCCGAAGAAGCCGCCGCCGTCGAGCGGGCTCTTGAACGCGCGCTGCACAAATGGCCGTCCGGGACCTACGTGGCCTGGCGCTCGATCCGCGAAGCTCAAGCCGATTCCCGCTTTCTCAACTCGATCGCCGCGCTCGGCGCGCCGAACATCCTGCGACTCGAACTGGACGTGGGTCCGGGGCCGATCGGCGCGCACGGGCAGGAGCCGCTCGCGCGCGCAGGTCTCATTGTTGTCAATCCGCCGCATACGCTCATCAATGAAGCGCGGACGCTGTTGCCGTGGCTTGCGCAGTCTCTCGGTCGAGGCGGAGGCGGACACTATCTCTGTGCCTGGTTGACCGACCCGAAATGAGCGCGCGGCACGCCCGCTTGCTCGCGCCGTCGCCGTCGGTTTATCTGTGAACGATGGGGCGGATCGCGAGCGGAGGTTTGCACGCAGCCGCTTGGGGGACCTCAATGGCGCTGCCGGAAATTCTGAAAGACAAGCTCAGGCTGCCGGTCGTCGGCGCTCCGCTGTTCATCGTCTCCCATCCGGCGCTGGTGATCGCCCAATGCAAGGCTGGGATCGTCGGCGCTTTTCCCGCGCTCAACGCGCGCCCCATTTCTCAGCTTGACGAATGGCTGCATGAAATCACCGAAGCGCTCGCCGCTCATGACCGCGCGCATCCGGACCGGCCCGCCGCGCCGTTTGCGGTCAACCAGATCGTCCACAAGTCCAACGCGCGGCTCGAAGAAGACATGGCGATGACGGTCAAGTGGAAGGCGCCGCTTGTCATCACTTCGCTCGGCGCGCGCGAGGACGTGAATCAGGCGGTGCACGACTACGGCGGCGTGACGCTGCACGACATCATCAACAATCGCTTCGCCCACAAGGCGATTGAGAAGGGCGCCGACGGTCTGATTGCGGTCGCCGCGGGTGCCGGCGGCCATGCCGGGTCGACCTCGCCGTTCGCGCTGATCCAGGACATCCGCGCCTGGTTCGACGGGCCCTTGCTGCTGTCGGGCGCGATCGCGACGGGCCGGGCGGTTCTCGCCGCGCAAGTGATGGGCGCGGATCTCGCCTATATCGGCACGGCTTTTATCGCCACGCCCGAGGCGCGCGCGATTGAAGACTACAAGCAGGCGATCATCGCCGGCGACGCTTCCGACATCGTCGGCTCCACCTACTTCACCGGCGTTTTCGGCAACTATTTGAGGCCATCGATTGTCAAGTCGGGTCTTGACCCGGACAGCCTGCCTGAACGCGACGCGAAGGCGATGAGCTTCGCCTCCGCCAGCAGTTCGACAGAAGCCAAGGCCTGGCGGGACATCTGGGGAAGCGGGCAGGGCATCGGCGCAGTCAAGAAGGTCGCGCCAGTGGCTGAACTCGTCGCGCGGCTGGAGCGCGAATATTCCGAGGCGAAGCGCGCGATTTGCGGCTAGGCCCGAGCCTGCGCACAAGTTTACGCGCGCGAATTATTTCAATGACTTAAGTGCTCTTTTACGCAACTTTTTTCGGGCGGAAGTTTCCAAGCCGGCCTCGGTCTGAGCGCCTGAGGCAGGAGGCCGGAAGGGGCGACTGGGTCGTTGCGCTTCGGGCCTAGACGAGGCCAAAAACGGCGAAAGCGAAAGGAATCTTTCGCGAAACGAACGAACGGTTTCGCGGCGCTGGTTCGTAAGGCGTTGAAATCATCTGGCCGCGAAATCATCGAATTTTGCAGATTGTTTGTTTCAATCACCTAACGCCTTTTCGTTTCGCGCTATCGCCACATGCCCTTCCCCGAGCCCGGATTCCAGCGGGAGCGCCCTTCGACAAGCTCAGGGCCAGGGCGTCAGCTCTCGGCATCGACCATTCGCGCATCATAGCGGATATTTCTGGAATATGCAATCGATTTTGGCTGGTTTTCAGATTTTGCGGAATAACGGCGCCTTGGTCGACGAACGCGTCAACAGCGTCAAAGTCAAGCAGAGTTTCGTGCATTTGTTTCGCCATTGGATAGCGGGGACAAATGCAAGGCCCCTTCAGAACGACCCCGGCCTATCGACTTGAGGATGCTTGGGATCGGGAACACTTGGCTCGAACCGGCCGCCGCCTTTGGGCTTGCCCCGTTAGCGCGCTACGCGTAGGCCGCATGTTGCGTCCGATTTGCGTTCGTGCCGCGTCCGCTTCACCCTGAGAAAATCCGAAAGGACGCGCCGCATTCATGGCGACCATCGAACAATTTGCCCAGCGCCCAGCCCAACCTCACGAGCGCGCCTATCGCACGCCGCCGCACAACCTCGAGGCCGAGCAGGCGCTGCTCGGCGCGATCCTCATCAACAATGACGCGTTCGACCGCGTTTCCGACTTCCTCAGGAGCGAGCATTTCGTCGAGGAGATTCATCGCCGCATCTTCGAGATCGCCGGATCGCTGATCCGGGCAGGCAAGCTGGCCACGCCGGTCACGCTCAAGACCTTCCTCGGCGACCACGATCTCGGCGGCGTGACCGTGCCGCAATATCTTGCCCGCCTCGCCAGCGAAGCGACGACCATCATCAACGCCTACGACTATGGCCGTAGCGTCTACGACCTCTCGATGCGACGCGAGCTCATTTCGATCGGTGAGGACGTCGTCAACGTCGCCTATGACGCGCCAGTCGACTCGAGCCCACGCGAACAGATCGAGGAAGCGGAGCGGCGCCTCTATCAGATGGCCGAGGCCGGTCGATATGATGGCGGCTTCCAGCGATTTTCGGACGCGCTCAAAGCCGCAGTCGATATGGCGGCCCGCGCTTATGAGCGCGACGGTTCGCTGAGCGGCATCGCCACTGGGCTCACGGATCTCGACCGCTATATGGGGGGGTTGCAGGCGTCCGACCTTGTGATCCTCGCTGGCCGTCCGGGCATGGGGAAAACGGCGCTCGCCACCAACATCGCCTTCAACATCGCCAAGGCCTACGAAGGTCGAACGCGGCCGGATGGAGTGATGGAGACGACAAATGGCGGCATCGTCGGCTTTTTCTCGCTCGAAATGTCGGCCGAACAGCTCGCGACCCGCATTATCGCCGAGCAATCCGCGGTCGCCTCCTACAAAATCCGCCGCGGCGACATTACCGAAGCCGATTTTCACCACGTCGCCGATGCTGTGCGCGAGATGCAGCAGATTCCCTTCTACATCGACCAGACCGGCGGCGTGTCGATCGCCCAGCTCACGGCCCGCGCCCGGCGCCTCAAACGCCAGCGAGGGCTCGACCTCTTGGTGGTCGACTATCTCCAGCTTCTCGGCGGCTCGAAGTCGCGGTCTGAAAACAGGGTGCAGGAACTGACCGAGATCACGACTGGCCTCAAGGCGCTGGCCAAGGAGCTCAATATCCCGATCCTGGCCTGCTCCCAGCTCTCACGCCAAGTTGAACAGCGCGACGACAAGCGCCCGCAGCTCTCGGACCTGCGCGAATCGGGATCGATCGAGCAGGACGCCGATGTTGTCCTGTTCGTCTATCGCGAGGAATATTACCTCAAAAACCGTGAGCCTCGGCCCGGCACGGAGGAACATATCGCCTGGATGGCGCAGATGGAGAACGCGCACGGTCGGGCGGAAGTCATCATCGGCAAGCAGCGTCATGGGCCGACCGGCACGATCGAGCTTCAGTTCGACGCCGAGGTGACCCGGTTCAGCACCATCGCGCGGGAAGACACGGTCCCGGAAATCCGCTAGGGTCAGTGCCCGAAAGCCACAACAAAGTTGCAATTGTCGCCCTTATGGGCGCCGATTATGAATATGGCGGTCGGCCGTGAGCCCCGGCCCCAATCTGGAGAGTCGGATGAAGCTGGTTACTGCATTTGGCCTTGCGGCCGCCTTCCTCGGGGTTGCCTGCATGGCCGCGCCCGCGAGCGCCGATGAGTTTACGCCGGCGCAGAAGCAGGAGCTGGGCGCCTTCATCAAGAATTATCTCGTCAACAACCCGGAAGTGCTGCGCGAGGCGATCGAAGCGCTCGACAAGCATGACAAGGAAACCGCGGACGCGGACCGCCAGAAAGTCGTCGCCAATCAGTCGAGCGCTCTGTTCAGCTCGAAATATCAGGCGACCCTCGGGAACCCGCAGGGCAGCGCGACGCTCGTCGAATTCTTCGACTACAATTGCCACTTCTGCAAAGGCGCGCTGCCGGACGTCACGAAGCTCATGAAGGACGATCCGAACCTCAAGCTCGTTCTCAAGGACTATCCGGTTTTGGGCCCGGGTTCGGTCGAGGCGGCGAAGGTGGCCAGCGCCGCGCGCAATCAATTGCCGGGCGACAAGTTCTGGGCTTTCCACTCCAAGCTGCTCGCAGCTCATGGCCCCATCGGCAAGACAGAGGCGCTCGCGGTCGCCCGGGAGCTCGGCCTCGACATGGACAAGCTCGCCAAGGACATGGAGAGCCCCGAGGTCAAGTCAGGCTTGGGCGAGGTCATGCAACTCGCCGACGCCCTCCAAATCAACGGTACGCCCACTTTCGTCGTCGGCCAGGACGTCGTCGTCGGCGCGGTCGGTTACGACCAGCTCAAAGATAAGGTCGACGCCGTGCACAAGTGCGGCCACGCCACCTGCTGACAGGCAGGCGCTGGCGCGCTATCCTGCAAACGCGCCCGCCGGGCGTCATTTCCACTGACCGGCGGGGGCCGTCTTGACTGCGCTGCAAGCAATTATCATGGCCGTGCTGCAGGGCGTGACCGAGCTTTTTCCGGTCAGCAGCCTCGGCCACGCGGTCATTCTGCCGCGGCTCCTGAACTGGGGAATCGACCTGAAGGCCCCGGATTGGCTCGCCTATCTGGTGGTCATGCATCTGGGCACCTCGATCGCGCTCTTCGCCTTCTTCTGGCGCGACTGGCTGAGCTTTCTGCGCTCTCTCGTTAATGCGTCGGACACCCAGGCGAAAACGGACAGACGGACGTTCTTCTTCGTCGTTCTGGCGACCATCCCGGCGGTCATCGCCGGCGCCCTGTTTCGTAAGCTCTTGGGCGATGCGTTCGCCGCGCCGGCGATTGCGGCCGCGTTCCTGATCGTCAATGGTTTCATTCTCTATTTCGGCGACCGGATCGGCGAGGAATCGGCGGGTTCGCTGAGTCAGCTCAACTGGAAGGGGGCGCTGGCGGTCGGCTTCGCCCAATGTTTGGCCTTGATCCCCGGCATCTCGCGCTCTGGCGCGACAATGGTCGCCGGCGTCGTGGCGGGACTCAAGCACTCGGAGGCGGCGCGCTTTTCGTTCCTGATGGGCGCGCCGATCATTCTCGCCGCCAATGTCTATGAGGCGCCCAAACTGATGAAGGAGGGGGCGACGCTGGGGGGGATGGCGATCTTGTCCGGGGTGGTCGCCGGCATTTTCGCCTATCTGAGCCTGACGCTCCTGATGCGCTACCTCCATAAACACGAATTCGAGGCGATGAGCCCGTTCGCCTATTATTGCTGGGCGGCCGGCGTCATCAGCCTGGGGATTATCGCCTTCGTCTGAAGGCGGGGGTCTTGGCCCTGGGCCTTGACGCCCCATATCTCGGGGTTGACACGCGGAAAAGCCCGCGCGGTTGAGGGGCTGTCATGGCGACCATCGAGTACATGCCGGCGCGGCTGACGCCGAAGGAGACCGAGGAGTTAAGGCAGGCGGTCGCATGCCTTGAGGGCGCGAGCTTCGCGCAGCGGCTGACGGACGCTGTCGGACGTCCGGTCGGAATGCTGAGCCGTGCGATGCCGCCGTCGGCCCGACGGGTGATCGCGCACGTGAGCGAGACCGCACTCAGGGGCGCGCTCAAGCTCGCTTTGCGCACGCTCGATCTGAACGCATCGACAAAGCCCGCTAATCGCGCTCATAAGCTTGCAGCCGCGGCGTCGGGCGCAGTTGGCGGCGCGCTGGGGCTCGCGGCGCTGCCGTTCGAACTGCCGATCTCGACCACGATCCTTCTGCGCTCGATCGCCGAGATCGCGCGCGAGGAAGGCGAGGATCTGAGCGCCCCCGAGGCCGCTTTCGCCTGCGTCGAAGTGTTCGCGCTCGGCGGACAAGGGGGCGGAGAGAGCGCCTTCGAGAGCGGGTATTTCACGGTTCGGGCCGCGCTCGCCAAGTCCGTCAGCGACAGCGCGCGCTTCGTCGCCACTGAGGGCGTCACCGCCCAGGCCGCGCCGGTCATCGCGCGCCTGATTTCGCAGATCGCGTCGCGCTTCGGCGTCGTGGTCAGCGAGAAGCTCGCCGCCCAGGCAGCGCCGATCCTCGGCGCGATCGGCGGCGCGGCGGTCAACGCCGCCTTCGCCGATCATTTCCAGACCTTGGCCCGCGGGCATTTCATCGTCCGGCGCCTAGAGCGCCAGCATGGCGCGAGCGTGGTCGCATTCGAATACCAGCGCTTGCAAGGCGAACGGGTCCGCGAACACGCGGAAAGCCGAAGGGCCGCGTCGTAAAGCGGGAGCGTTCGCGGAAACCGGATCGCGCCAATGGCCGAGAACCGGCCGCCTCAGCGCAAACAACGCCTCATGCGAGTCGCCCAGGCGCTGGCGTTTGCGCTTTCGGGCCTGCTCGCTTTGCCATCATACGCCGACTTAAGGCCGCGGGCTCGGCCGCGCATTGCGCCGCCGATGCGTTTCGTTCGCGTGACGAGCGCCGAGGCGGCCTGCAAGCCAAATTGTCCGGAATGGCTGTCGGCCGAAGGCCGGATCCAACTTGGCACGGCGAAGGCCTTCGCCGATGCGATTGCGAACCTCAAAGGCCGGCGGCTGCCGATCCTCATTCATTCTCCCGGCGGCTCGGTCGCCGACGCTGGGGCCATGGGCGAGCTCATTCGAGCCAAGGGCCTCGCGGTCGCCGTTGCGAGGACGCTGATCACCAACTGTCCGGAAGCCTCGCCGAAATGCCCTGACGGCCCCGGCACGGCGATCACCGGCGGCGCAATCTGCGCGTCGGCCTGCGTGCTCGTGCTGGCCGGCGGGGTTGAACGCCTCGCCGGCCCCTCGGCGCGGATCGGCGTGCATCAGATCACTACGGTGGTGAGCGAGACCGAAGGCCTGGCGCACCTCAAGTCGACGCGGAAGATCTACGAGCAGCAGGGGGTCGATGCCGCGGTTCAGGCCTATCTCGCCGCAACGGGCGTGGGAGAACCGGTGATGACGCTGATGCGCAAGACGTCGGCGGCCAGCATTCGCTGGCTGAGCCCGGCGGAACTCAAGGACTCGCGTCTCATGACCCTTGCGCTCGACACGGCGGAGCCGATCCTGGCGAGCGGCGCGAACGGCCTCAACGGCCACGCGTTCGACGGCGATCCGCCGCGGCCCGATCTCGTGCAGGCGAGCGTCGTGAGGACGGTCGCCGGAGGCGGCGCAACGGTGGAGGTCACCTTCCGTTATCGCCCCGGCGGCGGCGCGGTCGAGGTGGAGGCGATCGAGCGCGGTCTCGATTCGCCGCAGGCGGCCGATCGGTCCTCTCCCGACTCAAGCGTGAGCTCGGCCGGCGGCGGGCCGCTGCAGTTGAAGACCACCGGCGCGACGCCCGTTCGCACCCTCATCCCGCGCGAGCGCTTCTGCGTCCTCGCTCATGGCCGCATGACCATCGCTTCCACGCCGCCCGAACGTCCGCAAGGTTTCGCGCCGATTGAGCTCGCCGCACTGGACGGCGCGCGGGCGCTTATCACCGAAGCCTGTCCCTGAGGGACTCTTCTGCGCTGCAGCCAGCCAAGACGATCCCGGATAAGCGGCGCGCGAGACGCGCGCATTACCGCGTCGACCGGCAGCGTCGAATTCGTTACAGGATTTGGCAATCGCGCGTCTAGGGAGAAAAGCGAGCATGGCGGCCAGCATTGAAAGCCTCACCCTCAAGCGGGTGGCGTATCGCTTCATTCCGTTCTTGATGCTGTGCTACTTCGTCAATTATCTCGATCGCGTGAACGTCGGTTTCGCCAAGCTCACCATGGATGCGGATCTCGGCCTTTCAGACACCGCATTCGGATTCGGCGCTGGGATTTTCTTCCTCGCCTATTTTCTGTTCGAGGTTCCCTCGAACGTCATCATGGACCGGGTCGGCGCGCGAATCTGGATCGCGCGCATCATGATTTCATGGGGCATCATATCGGGCGCGATGGCCTTTATTCCGCAGATCGCTGCGTGGACGGGCTTTAGCCCAGAGCACACGTTCTACGGACTTCGCTTTCTTCTCGGGCTCGCCGAGGCCGGGTTTTTCCCCGGCATCATCTTCTTTCTGACGCTCTGGTTTCCTGCCGCCTACCGCGCCCGGATCGTCAGCTGTTTCATGGCGGCGATTCCGCTCTCATCCGCGATCGGCTCGCCCGTCTCGGCGGCGCTCCTCGGCCTTCATGGGACGCGCGGCCTTGCAGGCTGGCAATGGCTCTTCATCATCGAGGCGCTGCCCTCGATCCTTCTCGCTTTCGTCGCCTATTTTTATCTGACAGATCGGCCTCGAGACGCCACATGGCTTTCGGTCAGCGAACGCGATTGGCTCCAGGGGCGTCTCGACGCGGAGGATGCGCGACGCGCCCATGTGTCTCCTCACAATATTCTTGCGAGCCTCTACGACTATCGGGTGCTCGCGCTGGCTCTTGTCTACTTTGGCAACGTGGCTTGCCTCTATGGCGTCACTTTCTGGCTGCCCTCGATTGTGAAAGACTTCGGCGTCTCGATCGCGGCGACCGGGTGGATCAGCTCCATTCCCTACATCGTCGGCTTCTTGGGCATGGTGTGGTGGGGCCTTCGCTCCGATAGGCACGGGGAGCGCACGTATCATTTAGCAGGCGCGCTGCTCATCGCGGCCGGCGGTATCGGCGCTTCGGCGTTTCTCGACGATCCCGTCGCAAAAATGATCGCACTGACGATCGGCGCCCTCGGAGTCTATTCGGCGCTGCCGCTCCTATGGACCCTGCCGACCGCGTTTCTCGCAGGCGCAGCCGTTGCGCCAGGCATCGCCGCCATCAATGCGATCGGCAATCTCGCCGGGTATTTCGGCCCCTTCATCATGGGCTGGGTCAAGGATCTGACCGGCGATTTCCGCTGGGGACTTGTTACGATTGCTTTATGCGCGGTTGTCGCGCTCGTCATCATCACGCTGATGCTGGGCCATGATCCCGAACTCGAGAGGGCGCCTGAACTCGCGGAATAGCCAAGGGCTTCGCGGCATCTCCGCGAAGTTGCGGGTAGCGTGGCTTTGTTCGAGCCACGATCGTCATCGCGAGCGAATGCGAAGCGATCCAGAGCCACGCACGATTCCTGGATTGCTTCGTCGCTCCGCTCCTCGCAATGACGGACGTTCTGATGAACGCGCTTTTGACTACCGCTTAATTCGTGCGGCGCCACGGGAGCTACGAGCCGCTTTCACCGTCCGGACTGGCGACAACCACAACGTAGCCATCGGGGTCGCGGAGCCAAATCTCCCGGTGCTGGGGCGCGGGGTTGACGTGAGGTTCTTCAATGATCTCCGCCCTCAACCGGCGAGCGCGCTCGACAGCCAGATCGAAATCGTCGAGCTGGAACCACAACACGACGCCATGTCCGGGAGGCGCCGCGTCGGCGTTGACGAGATTGGGATGGTCTTCCGCGTCCCAGGCGTGGAGTTGAAGAAGCAGCCGACCAGAGCGCCAGATCCGATCGTATACGTCGCGGTGCGGGTGATGGGGAAGTGCGTCTGCTCCGAGCAATTCGGCATACCATCGACTGCTTGCGCGAACGTTGCGCACCGCTATGAGCGGTTGAGCCTCGACCATAGATGTTTGCGCAGGCGAGCTCATGAAGCGCTCCATCGAACTCAGCGCTCCGTTTGGGGCGTCTTGGAACTGGGCGTTGATACGAAGGATATCGAGAGAACGATTGCGAGGCCACAGCGGATCGTGCTCAGCCGCTGCGACAGACCGCCTCGAAGGGATTCCCCTCCGGGTCGACGACGAAGGTTGCGTAATGGTTTGGGGTGCGAAGTTACGCCCAGGGGAGCATTGCTATCCACCCACATCCATGGGTTGCGCGCGATCGCGGTTCCTATCTTTCTGTCGTTGGCGCCGCGGCGATCTGTTAGCTTGGGGATGTACGCGTGGCGTTCAGCCGCCTCGACGGGAGAGGGCCTCATGGCGTCGACTTGGAATTCCCACGCATCGCCGGCCAGCTATTCGGCGTCGGCGAAACTGATGCACTGGTTTGTCGCGGCTGCGGTCATCGTGCTTCTCGTCCTGGGTCCCGTGATGAAGAGGCTGGTCCCCGAGGGCTCGCTCAGGGACAATCTCTATAGCTTCCACGAGGCGCTGGGCGCGCTTGTCCTGATCATCATGGTCGTGAGGCTCGCCAGGCGGGCCGCCTTCGGCGTGCCGGCGCCGGATGCGGCTATGCCGCCCGTCGAGCAGCGCGCCTCGCTCTGGGCGCAATACGCGCTCTACGCCCTTCTCTTCGTCACGACCGTGCTCGGCTGGGCAGGGACCAACGCTTACGGCGATCCGGTCAGCGTCTTTGGCCTCTTCGACTTTCCGACCATTATGGGCAAGGATCAGCCGCTGTCGGAGCGCATTATCGTCTGGCATCTCATCTGCGGAATTCTGATCGGTGTGATCGTCGCCCTCCATATCGCGGGCGCGCTCTACCATTGGCGCGTCAAGCACGATCGCGTCTTACAGCGCATGCTGCCCGGAAATTGACGATTCTCGATGGCCTCATCGATTGAATTGAGACACCGTTCAGCTTAACCGACACGCCGGCGCGCTAAAGCAAAGCCGCGGCGGTTCGGCCATGCTATCTTCGCTGGCTGTTCGCGGGCGCCGGAGTGCGTGCATGCTGGAAAAATTCGAACGCTATCCGCTCACCTTCGGCCCGACGCCGATCGAGAGGCTCAAGCGCCTGAGCGCGCATCTGGGCGACAAGGTCGAGCTTTACGCCAAACGCGAGGACTGCAATTCCGGCCTTGCGTTCGGCGGTAACAAGCTGCGCAAGCTCGAATACATCATCCCCGACGCGATTGCCTCGAACGCCGACACGCTGGTGTCGATCGGCGGCGTACAGTCGAATCACACGCGCCAGGTCGCCGCGGTCGCGGCCAAGATCGGGATGAAGTGTCGGCTGGTGCAGGAGGCCTGGGTCCCGCACGAGGATGCGGTCTACGACCGGGTCGGCAACATCATGCTGAGCCGCATCATGGGCGCTGACGTCAGGCTCGTCGACGACGGTTTCGACATCGGCATCCGCAAGAGTTGGGAGGACGCGCTCGAGGAAGTCGAGGCGCAAGGCGGACGGCCATACGCGATCCCCGCCGGCGCCTCGGTGCATAAATATGGCGGCCTGGGCTATGTCGGCTTCGCCGAGGAAGTGCGCGCGCAGGAGCGTGAGCTCGGTTTTGCGTTCGACTATATCGTCGTGTGCGCGGTGACCGGCTCGACCCACGCCGGCATGGTGGTAGGCTTCGCCAAGGATGGGCGGCAGCGCAAGGTGATCGGCATCGACGCCTCAGCGACGCCGAAGCAGACCAAAGCGCAGGTGCTCGACATCGCGCGCAAGACAGCGAAACTGATCGACCTCGGGCAGGACATCGCTGACGACGACGTGGTTCTGATCGAGGACTACGCCTATCCCATCTATGGCGTGCCGTCCGATGAGACCAAGCAGGCGATCCGGCTCGTGGCGCGGCTCGAAGGCATGATCACGGATCCGGTCTACGAAGGCAAATCGATGCAGGGCATGATCGATCTCACGAAGAAGGGCTTCTTCCCGAAGGGATCAAAGGTGCTCTACGCCCATCTGGGCGGCGCCCCCGCGCTCAACGGCTACGCTTACGCCTTCCGCAACGGATGAGCGGGCAGCGATCGGCGGGATCTGGTCGCTGCCGTCCCGGGCGCGCTCGACACGGCCTTCTCTTCGGTTGTCGGCGCCAGAGCCCGCTCCAGATAATCGCTGAAGGCCCGCGCTCTTTGCGAAGGCTTCCGGCCGGCGGGAAAGACGACATAGGCCGTAACCGGATCGAGAGCGTAGTCGGACAAGACTTCGACCACCTCGCCCGAAGCGAGCGCGTCGGCGCACATCCAGCTCGACCCGACAGCGATTCCCAGTCCTGCGACGGCGCAGGCGACGACGCCGGTCGCCGAGCGCGAACGGATGCGCGGGCTTAACGTCTGGCGCTCGATCCGTCCGTTGCGGCGCGCGGCCCAGGTCTCGTCGCCTGTGTCGGCCGGACCGCTGATGACGTCGTGCCCAGCAAAGTCGGCGAGGCTCACGGGCGTGGCGCGGCGGGCTAGATAGGATGGCGCGGCGATGAACAGGCGCTTAGCGGATTCGAGCTTTCGCGCGACGAAGCTCGAATCCGGGAGGTCGCCGATACGAAGCGCGACGTCGGCCCCTTCGGCGATCAGGTTCTCGTAGCGATCCGACATCATGAGATCGATCTTGAGCAGCGGATGCCGGGCGAAGAACGCCGGCAGCAGCGGCACGATCCGACGCACGCCGTATTCGGGCGGCAAGGCGACGCGCAACACACCGGAGAGACGGTCGGCGCCGCGCGCCGCGCTCTCCGCCTCCTCGATCGCGAGGAGGGCGTCGCGGGCGCGCGCGAGCAGCGCCTCGCCGGCGTCGGTGGCGGAAACCTGCCGGGTGGTGCGGACGAGGAGCTTGACTCCCAGGCGGCGCTCCAACGCCCCAATCGAGCGCGAGACGGAGGGCTGGGAGAGGCCGAATTCGCGCGCGGCCTTGGAAAAGCTTCCGCTCTCGACGGTGCGTACAAACAAGGCGAGCTGCTGCAGCCGGTCATTCATACCAGTAGCGAATATATCATATCTCTTTTAGCGCAATACCTATCGCTAACCGCATCGCTTACCTCGTGGTCCTCAAAGGCCGCCGATGCCAATTCTGGAGCGCCGGCGAAGGGATAAGGAGTACGGCAATGGGCGAACTCAGCGGGAAAGTGGCGATCGTGACAGGAGCGTCGAAGGGCATTGGCGCGGCGATCGCCCGGCGTTTCGCCGAGGCGGGGGCGGCGGTGGCCGTCAACTATGCGTCGGACAAGGCCGGGGCCGACCGGCTGGTCGAGGAGATCAAGCGCGGCGGCGGCAAGGCGGTCGCGATCCAGGCCAATGTCTCAAAGAGCGCCGACGTCAAGCGCCTGTTCGCCGAGACCAAGGCGAAGCTCGGCGCGCCCAGCATCCTGGTCAACAACGCCGGCGTGTTCACTTTCGGGCCGCTCGAAGCGGTGACCGAAGAAGACTTCCATCGCCAGTTCGACACCAATGTGCTGGGGACGATCCTGGCCACGCGCGAGGCAGTCACCGCGTTTGACGGCCACGGCGGCAGCGTGATCAACCTCAGCACGATTTCGAGCGTCAACCCGGTGCCGAATTCGCTCGTCTATTCAGCCTCGAAGAGCGCGATCGACTCGATCACCAAGGCCTTGGCGAAAGAGCTAGGCGACCGCAAAATCCGGGTTAACGCCATCGCTCCGGGCATGACCGAAACCGAGGGACTGAAGCCGTTGGGCATCACGATCGAGACCGCGAAGGCCATCGGACGGCCCATTCCTCTGGGGCGGCTCGGTCAGCCGGACGACATCGCGCGCGTGGCGCTGTTCCTCGCCTCGGACCAGTCGTCGTGGCTGACCGGCGAACGCATTTCAGCCTCGGGCGGACAGTGATAGACCGCCAAGTGAGAACCGCCCCTGCGAAAGCGGGGGCGGCGCGTATATTCTTAGGCCCTCTCGGGACCGATCTTGCTATCCGCACACGGCCGTGTATCGGCCGTTGAAGTCTCGGTTGAGGTGGCACCCAGGGGCCGGTTGGCCGGTCGCCGCCGCGAAAGGCGCCGTGATCGACCCAAACACCGATCCATTGTTCCAGCCGTTGGAGTTAGAGCCGGGGCGCTCGAACGGCGCATAGCCCTGAGTGACCGCCGCGTCCTTGTTGTCATAGCCGTTGAAGGTCTGGGCAAGGACCGGGGTGGCAACGAGAGTCAACGAAACCGCGGTCGAGAGAAGTGCTAAGCGTGACATCACGCGCTCCTAAAAGTTTTCAGCCCTGAGCAACCAATCGCCAAGCCGCGAATCGGTTCCATCAATCGCGAGGAGTTGAACGAGCGCCCTGGAGCGGGAGAATTCCTGCCTGCCGACGGGCGCGCGGCCGCCATTTTCAGGCCGCGGTCCGGTGGCTTGTTGAGCGGACGTTCGACGCCGCAAGGACCGCCATGGGACGCTTCGCCTCCACCGTCGCCTATTACGAGAGCGCCCGGCCGCCGTATGGCGCGGCGTTCTTTTCCGCCGTCGCGCAACAGCTGGGCTTCGATCGCACCCAGCGCTTGCTCGATGTCGGCGCCGGGCCTGGCATTCTGGCGATTGGCTTTGCGCCCTACTGCCGGGAGGTCGTCGGCGTCGATCCCGAGCCGGGCATGGTCGAGGCCGCGCGCGCGGCGGCCGAGCGCGCCCGCGTCGCGGTGAGGTTCATCGAGGGCCGGTTCGAGGACGTTGCCGGAAAGCTCGTCGCATTCGACATTATCAGTATCGGCCGCGCGATTCACTGGCTCGACCCCGAGCCTGCCCGGGCGGCGCTCGACCGCGCCCTCGCCCCTCGTGGAAGAGTTTTGGTCTGCGGCGCTACAAGCGCCAAAGACGGGCGCAACCCGTGGCTCGAGGCCTTTAACGCGGTGCGCGATCGCTGGAAGGGCGATCGGCCGTCGCGCGACCATCATACGTTCTTCGCCGATGGCCTATTCGCCCGAACCGGAACCATCCGGGTCGAGGGGACCCACACTGTTCCGGTCGAGCGTCTGGTCGAACGCGTGCTGTCGATGTCGACCTCTTCGTCGGACCGGCTCGGCGACGAAGTCCCCGCCATGAAAAGCGCCATGCGCGAAGCCCTCGCGCCCTTCGCCGCCGATGGGATGATCGAGGACATCGTCGAAGCGCGAGCTGAGGTGTTCGAGCGCGCCGGAGGAGACTAGCGATGCGCTCCGGCCGCGATCAGGTCGGCGACCAGGATCCCGCGTCAACCGGCGGGTCGCTTCTGGTAGCGCATTGTCCAGATCGCTTCGTCGCCAGGCGTATATTCGTTGCCCGCCCAAGGCGTCCCGCAAACGTGCAGATAAGCGTAGGGCGTTCCGGCAAACATGATCCAGGCGCCGGCGTCCCGGACTGTCGTCGGCAGTCCGCAATGCTCGGCGTCGAAGGGCCAGAGGATCATCCAGTGCGGGCCAATCGGTATGGCGGGGCTCGTTTTGTCGTGCGCGTTCGTGTTGCTGTGCTGCGTTGCGCCGCATAGCATGTAGCAAAGCCCCGGCGCCGTGTTGGTCGGCTGTGGCTTTCCTTCAAGCAAATCCTTGAACCACTGCATGCCCAAGGCGTCGACACACATGGGTGGGTCGCCGACGACATCTTCGTTGCCGGGCATGCAGACCCACTCGTTCGTGCCTTTTCGCAAGACCTCGGTCATGCGGCCCTGCTTATCCATCTCTGCGACCGTCGCGTGTTCTGTAATCACGGACGGCCCCGCGCGCATGGCGCGTGCGATCCTGACGGCGCGGATTTGCTCCTCGCGGGTTTTCGCAGCGACGCTGCTGTCGGGCAAAGCGATCGCGGCGTTGCTGTAGCTCCCGGCGCCGGCGTCTTGAGCCTTGGCGACATCCCCAATCGCCGCCATCGCCGCGCCGAAGAACGTCGCGCCCGCAACCAGCGATCGACGCGACAGCTTCTCCCCGGTCGCAATTTCCTCAAGGTGGCGCTCGATCATCGTCATCAACTCCCGTCGTTTGGCGAGGCGGAGACGCTGAGCCGGAGGGCCCGCGTCGATCATCGTCCCTGATAAACCGGGGGCCGACCTTCGGCCTCCGCCTTGCGGCCTTCCTTGAAATCCTCGCTACCGTAAAGCGCGCGGTATTGCGCTTCCAGTTTCGAAAGGGCTTCAGTCTCCGACGCATCGATCGCGAGATGCGCGGAAGCCAGAGTGGCTTTGATTCCGAGCGGCCCGCATGCGGCTATTTTCGTCGCCATTTCAATGCCAGCCTCGAGAGCCGCGTCGGCCGTCGGGGCGATCGTCTGCACCACGCCCATGCGCAACGCTTCTTCCGCGCTCCAATGGTCGCCGGTCAGCATGTAGCGCATCGCATTCGCCCATCCGGCTTCGCGGACGAAACGGACGGTCGACCCGCCGCCCGGGAAACGGCCATGCGTGTTCTCGTCCTGACCGAATCGCGTGTCGGCGGCGGCAATTCGTATGTCGCCGACGAGGTGAAGCTCGTGCCCCATATTCCAAGTGTCGCCGTGGGCGACCACGATGAGCGGCTTCGACAGGCCCTTTGTCTTTGGCAAAGGATCAATGATTTCCGGGTCGGAGAGGAAGGGTCGCCCCGACGCCGCCAGCGCCTGAAAGGCGTCGACGTCGATGCCTCGGGAGAAATTGTCGCCGTGTCCGAAGAGCACTGCTACACGTAACGACGCGTCGTGCTCGTAGTGGAAATACGCCTTCGCCAGGCCGAGGTACGTTTCCGGATCGACCCGGTTGTGGATAGAGGGGCGATTGATCCCGATCAGAACAATCTGGCCGCGGCGTTCGACGGTGACTTTGCTAGTCACGCCGACCGGTGTCTCCGCCATTGTCATTGTTTTCTCCGCGCTTTGAGGCGCGCCGACGCTCTCGCCTTCTGCCGACTGAGCAAGGGTGAGCGGGCCGATCAATGTTGAGACAAAGGCGGCGCCCGCTTTCAGGACATTGCGGCGTGCAACCGGCAAACCTCGCTCTCCACTTCCTTGCCGCTCAGTGCAGCGTTTCAATTGCGAGCGCGATGCCCTGGCCGCCGCCGATGCACAAAGTGACTAGGCCGCGCTTGAGACCATCCCGGCGCATCGAGTGGATGAGCTTGGTGGTCAGCACCGCGCCGGTCGCGCCGATCGGGTGGCCGTGCGCAACAGCGCCGCCGTCGACATTGACGATCTCGTCGGACAATCCGAGCTCGCGCGCGACGACAATCGCGATCGCCGCGAAGGCCTCATTGATCTCCGCCCGCTCGATGGAGCCGATCTCCCATCCGGCGCGCTGCAACGCTTGCCTGACGGTCGGAACCGGCCCCAGTCCGAACATGCCGGGCTCGACCGCCGCAATCCCGTAGGCGACGAGCCGCGCGGCCGGCTGAAGCGCCCGCTTCTCGGCCCACGCCTCATCCGCGAGCACCATGGCGGCCGCCGCGTCGTTCAGGCCCGGCGCATTGCCGGCGGTGATCGCGCCGTCCGGGCGAAACGCCGGCTTCAGGCGCGCCAGCGCCTCGATCGTGGTGTCGGGACGATTGGCTTCGTCCTGTTCGAATGGCGTCGGCCCCTTCTTGCCAGGAACTTGGACCGCCGCGATCTGCGACTTGAAATGTCCCGCGCTTTGCGCGCGCGCAAAGCGTTGCTGCGAGCGCAGAGCCCATTGGTCCTGGGCTTCGCGCGTCACCTGATATTTCTCGACCAGGTCCTCGGTGTGCCAGCCTGAGTGTTCACCTGAGAAGGCGTCGTTGAGCCCGTCGCGAAGCACGCTGTCGTAGAGCTGTCCGTCTCCGAGCCGATAACCCCACCGACCGCGCTGAACGAGATAAGGCGCCTGATCCATGCTCTCCATGCCGCCGGCGACGGCGGCATTGGCGTTGCCCAAGAGGATCTCCTGCGCTGCGGACACAATCGCCTGCGCTCCTGAGCCGCAGACCCGGTTCACCGTCATGGCGGGAACCGTCACCGGCAGGCCGGCCTGAACCGCCGCCTGACGGGCGGGATTCATCTTGGTCCCAGCCTGAATGACGTTGCCCATCGCCGCGGTCTCGATCTCATCGGGCTTGAGACCGGCCCGTTCAACCGCGGCGCGAATCGCGACGGCGCCAAGGTCCGGCGCCGGCACGTCTTTCAAGGTCCCGCCAAAGGCGCCGATCGCCGTGCGGACGGGTTCCGCAATCACCACAGAACGTGACGTCATGGCTCGATCCTCGAGTTTGGTGAGAAGTCGCCGCTTATGCGATCTGCCGAACCGGCGTGGCGGTTCGGTATCTCGGCGCCGGAGCGGAATTCATGAACTTCGGCGCGAGCGCGACCCGCGCTGCGTCAAAGCGGGCCCAGTCGTCCCCATCCTGAAGCGGCGGGATCGTCACCACTTCGCCCTGGTCAAGGCCCACCAAAGCCGCGTCGACCATGTCCTCAGTCGACATCACGGTTCCGGCAGGCAGTTTCGAATAATGAAGGCCGGTTTTTTCCCAGAGATCCGTAGCCGTCGACGAGGGCAACACCGCCTGGACGCGCACGCCTTTATCGGCGAGCTCGTGGTTGAGCGACTGAGTGAGTGCAAGGACATAGGCTTTGCTCGCGCCGTACACGCCATTGAGCCGCTCGGGCGCGATCGCGACCACAGATCCGATGTTGATGATCGTGCCCGCGCCACGCGCGACGAAGGCGGGAGCGGCGGCGTAGGTCAGGCGCGTGAGCGCGGTGACGTTCAGCGTGATCATCGCCTCCATCTGCTCGACGTCGGAGTTCAGGAGCGGCGCGAGAGAAGCGGTCCCTGCATTGTTGACGAGTAGCGTGATGCTCGGATCGTCGCGAAGCACCGCCTCAACCTTCGCCAGCGCCGCCTTGTCGCCGAGGTCGGCAATGAGCGGTCTGACAGACCGGCCGGTCTCGGACGTCAGTCGCTCGGCTAGGGATTTCAGCTTCTCGCCGTTCCGCGCCACGAGAATGAGGTCGTAGCCTCGCTTTGCGAGCCGATCGGCGTAAATGGCGCCGATGCCGAACGAGGCGCCGGTGACAAGGGCCGCGCCGAGGGAATGGGTCATCCGAGGAACTCCTGATCTGGCCTTGACATTGTGCGTATATGCGCATAACTAGGCGTACCTGCCCCTATTGTCAAGGACGAGAGCTCGAAATGCCGATCGACACCCTGCCGCCGCTTGAGGAGTGCACGTGTCTCGCCGTCCGCCAGGCGGCGCGTCATGTCACGCAGTTTTATGATCGACATCTGGCCCCGGTGGGCCTGCGCACGACCCAGTTCTCCATCCTCGCCCGGCTGAGGCGGCACGGGGCGATGACGATCAATGCGTTGGCCGATGAAATGGTGATGGACCGAACGACGCTCGGCCGAAACATCCTGCCTCTCGAACGCGACGGACTGATCAGCATCAAGCCGGGCCGCACGGATCGTCGCAGCAAGGAGCTGCGATTGACGGACGCTGGCCTCAAACGGCTGCGGGCCGGGTTCCAGGGCTGGAAGGATGCGCAACGAGAGTTTGCGATCGCCTTCGGCAATGAGCGAACAATTGGTTTGCGCGCCTTGCTGCACGAGGTTGCGGCGACCGACCTTCCTACGGAAGCCGCTGCGGCCGGCTAAACAATATAATCTGCAAGGACCGGGCGGATCCCGCTCAGCTTCAATGAGTCGGACCATATAGGCGTATATACGCTCTTCGTGGCCCTGCGGCAAAACGATACGAACACAGGAGATCGTGATGAGCGCCATCGCGGGCGGACATACCCAGGCAGCCCCGACGGGCCTCCTGACAAGAGCGCGGCTCAAGTGGCTGGTCTACGCGACGCTTGCAGGCGTCATCGCGTTCGTCGGGGCGCGGTACGGGTATGAATATTGGAGCGTGGGGCGCTTCATCGAGAGCACCGACGACGCCTATGCCGGGGGCAATGTCACCCCGATATCCCCGCACGTGGCCGGTTTTGTTGCGCAGATCCTCGTTGGCGACAACGAATATGTGCGCGCAGGACAACCGCTGATCCGTCTCGACGACCGCGACTTTCGCGCCGCCGCCGACCGCGCGGCCGCGATTGTCGAGGCGCGTAAGGCCACCCTCGACAGTCTCGAGCGCAAACAAACGATGCAACAAACAACGATCCGCCAAGCAAAGGCGGATCTCGACGCGAAGAATGCGCAGGCGGCGTTCGCCAAGCAAGACGACCAAAGGTACCGCGACCTTGCGCAGACCGCGGCCGGATCACGGCAAAACTCGGAACGGGCGTCGTCGCTCAACCTGGCGGCTGAAGCCAGCGTGATTTCGTCCGAGGCCGGGCTCGACGCCGCGAAGCAACAGCTGACAATTCTGGACGCGGAGATCGCCGTCGCCAAGGCCGGCGTCACCCAGGCCGAGGCCGATCAGCATACAGCCGAGCTGAATCTCGGCTACACCGATATTCGCTCGCCGATCGACGGCTATGTCGGCAATCGCGCCGCCCAAGTCGGCGCCTATGTCGCTGGCGGCGCCTATCTCGTCACAATCATCCCGTCGCATGACCTTTGGGTGGACGCCAACTTCAAGGAAAGCCAGCTCGAGCATATGATTCCCGGACAAGCGGCGACAATCGTCGCCGACGTTTTGCCGAACCACGTCTTTCGCGGCCACGTGCTCACCGTGGCCCCCGCGACCGGTGCCGTCTTCAGCGTGATCCCGCCCGAGAACGCCACCGGCAACTTCACCAAGATCGTTCAGCGCGTTCCCGTCCGGATCAAGCTCGACGACGACCCGATGCTGCGTGGTCTCAGACCTGGCCTCTCGGCAAATGTCGGCGTCGACACGCGATCGTCTTCAGGGGACCCACAATGACCGCTGCGGCCATCCCCTCTGCGGCCGCGAAGCCCTCTGACGCGAGCTGGGTGTGGAGTCTCGGGCCGTTCGTGGTGATGTGCGTCGGCATGTTCATCGCGCTCCTCGACATCCAGATCGTCGCCTCGTCGCTCCAGGACATCGGGGGCGGCCTGTCCGCGGCGCAGGACCAGATCAGCTGGGTGCAGACCGCATATCTCATCGCCGAGATCATCATGATCCCGCTGTCGGGGTGGCTGACGCGCGTCTTCTCGACCCGCTGGCTGTTCACCGCGTCTTCTGTTGGCTTCACCATCGCGAGCATGCTGTGCGGGCTCGCCTGGAACATCGAAAGCATGATCGTCTTCCGTGCGCTTCAGGGAATGCTGGGCGCGTCGATGATTCCGATCGTCTTCACATCGACCTTCCATTATTTCCAGGGTCCGCGACGCGTCTATTCCGCGGCCGTGGTCGGCGCCATCGCGTCGGTCGCGCCGACGCTCGGGCCGGTGATTGGCGGCTACATCACCGACACGCTCGACTGGCGCTGGCTTTTCTATGCCAACGTTGCCCCTGGCATCGCCATATCGATCCTGGTCCCAATTCTGGTGAAGATCGATGAGCCCGATCTCTCGCTGCTCAAGGGCGCCGACTATCCTGGCATCATCCTCTTGGCGATGACGCTTGGGACGTTGGAATACGTGCTCGAGGAAGGGTCGCGCTGGAATTGGTTCGACGACGCGACCATCAGGGATTGCGCGATGATCGCCGTCGTCGCGGGGTCCCTGTTCGTCTTCCGCAGCCTTACCTTTCCGCGGCCGGTCGTCGACCTGCGGGCGCTCGGAAACCGAAACTTCACCCTTGGCTGCATCCTCTCTTTCATTACGGGCATCGGCATCTTCTCGACCATCTACCTCACGCCATTGTTTCTCGGTTATGTGCGCGGATTCAGCGCCTGGCAGACCGGCATGGCCGTTTTCTCGACTGGGATGGCCTCTCTCGTAGGCGTGCCAGTCTACGTCATGCTCGCGAAAAGATTCGACACGCGCTGGCTCATGATGATCGGCCTCGCGTCTTTCGGTCTATCGATGTGGAGCTTCAGCTTCATCACCCATGACTGGGGCGCGGCGGAGCTCTTCCTGCCACAAGTCTTGCGTGGCCTTCCCCAGGTGTTTGCGGTCGCCCCGAGCGTCAATCTCGGCCTTGGCAGCTTGCCGCCGGAACGGCTCAAATATGCGAGCGGCTTGTTCAACATGATGCGCAATCTCGGTGGCGCGGTCGGCATCGCGGTCTGCGGCGCGGTCCTCAACAACCGCACCAATTTCCACTTTCATGCGATCGCGTCGAACCTGACGCCGGCCAATAGCGCGATGGCAAGGCTCGTGAGCGAGGTCGCTGGGCGCTACGCGGCGATCCCAGGGAGCCAGCAAGCCGGGTACCGGGCGGCGTTGAAGCAGCTCTGGGCGCTCGCGTACCGCGAGGCGTCGACG
>Ga0210406_10000315_pt1 | contig 69469 bp, 50 predicted proteins | sample IncBWC30MmetaG_FD_155454 | JGI IMG/M metagenome (GOLD analysis project Ga0210406, IMG submission 155454) | Forest soil microbial communities from Barre Woods Harvard Forest LTER site, Petersham, Massachusetts, United States - Inc-BW-C-30-M | ecosystem: Environmental > Terrestrial > Soil >...
GAGGTGATCGAGCCATGAGCCGAGGGGAGAGGTGGAGATGCCTAGGTCCGAGCGCATGATGTTTTCGCCGAAGAATTTGTGGAATTCCATGCCGACGGGGTGTTTCAAGAAGGCAACGCCGCCCATGTGGCCGGGAGCGTCCCAGGAGTAGGCGCCCTGGTCGTTATATTTTTTGAGCTCGCGGAAATAGGGTGGCAGGAGTTGCTCGTGGTAGCGCTCGACGGCGAAGTCGACGCGATTGGCGATGAAGGCAGGGGTGTCGCCGAAGAGGTGGATGTATTCGTGGACCTGCTTGACGACTTCGAGCGGTAGCTCGCTGACGAGGGTGCGGTCGGCGATGAGGAAGATTGGGATTTTTTTGTTGCGGCGACGGACGGCGCGGAGAATTGCGAGCGCTGCGCCCTCGGCGAACTGATTGTGCTGTACGACGGATCGGACGTGACCAGAGACAGACCGTCCTCCGGCGTCGATGTTCGGACAACTTCGTAGCCTTCGAGACGAATTGCCTCGACTAAGCGCTCCATGGCGCGATCCGATACGGAGTCCGTGCCACCCACTTCACTCGCAATCAGTAAAACCCAACGACCTTCGCTCATCGACCTCTCACTTCTTCTTTTATCGTATAGCGATTTGCCCGATCCGACATTAACAGTGTGAATATGTTGCTATTCTGCTGGGATTTCTGGTGGGGAGTCGGAGGCGTAACGATGATCAACGGATAAATACGGATAAGCGATATGGAGAATGCTATGTTGGAATCCAACGGTGGCGAGACGAGTTAGGCGGGGTGCCCGGGTTTGTGGCCGCAGGTTAGTGTGTAACTTATTAAGTTACATTAGCGATATTTTTGTCGACTGGAGTGCACTATGAATAGACGTATGTTTCTCCGGAACGCGAATATGGCCGCGGTGTCTCTGGCTGCCGGGGGTGGATTACTGGGGTGTGTTAAGAGGCCTGTTGGCGCGGCGATTGCAGCGGGCGCTTTGCCCGTGAATCTGCCGGAGAGTGCTTGTCATCTGCCCCGGGTAAGGGTGTCTGCGGAGCGAGAGATTCGGACCGTGGTGGGTTTGCGTCCCTTTCGGCCTTCGGGATTTCGAGTCGCGAAGGAGATGCTGGGTGAAACCTCGGTGGTGCATAACTATGGGCATGGTGGGGGCGGGATCACCCTGAGCTGGGGGACTTCAAAGCTGGCGGTAGATCTTGGATTGCCGGGGCATGTGGGACCGGTGGCGGTGCTTGGGTGTGGCGCGGTGGGGTTGGCTACGGCTCGACTGGCGCAGGAGGCTGGATTTGAGGTGACGATCTACACGAAGGCGATGCCGCCGGAGACGACTTCGAATATTGCCGGCGGCCAGTGGCTGCCAGTGACGGTGTATGACTCGGAGAAGACGTTGACGCCGGAGTTTACACAGCAGTTTTTGGCAGCGGCTCAGTATGGGTACCGGCGGTATCAGATCATGACGGATCCGAAGTATGGGATTCGCTGGATGAGGAACTACTCGTTGTCGGACACGCCCTGGCATTCGCAGATCGATGGGGGCCTGTATGGATTGCTTCAGGGCATGCTGCCGGAGATTAAAGACATGCCGGCGGGGACGCATCCCTTTGGGAACAAGTTCGCGCGGCAGTTCGACGGAATGATCGTTGAGCCTCCAATTTATCTGCCGGCGATGTTGACGGATGTTCGGATCGCCGGTGGCAAGGTTGTGGTGCGGGAGCTGAAGGGACTGGATGAGGTTCGGGGATTGTCTGAAAAGCTTGTTTTCAACTGCACGGGGCTTGGGGCCAAGGCGCTGTTTGGGGATGAGGAGTTGACTCCTATTCGTGGACAACTGACGATGCTCCTGCCACAGCCGGAGGTGACCTATGCGACCGTCTATGAGAACACGTATATGTTTTCGCGGCGGGACGGAGTGGTGCTGGGTGGGACGCATGAGATGGGGGACTGGAATCTGCAGCCTGATATGACGACCAAGGCTGCGATTCTGGCGAAGCAGGCGAGTTTGTTCAATGGGATGCGGGATTGTTGAGTGCTGGTGGGCGGGTGCCTAGAAATATTGCGGCAGGTCGGCGAAGCCGGCGAGTTCGAGGAGGTGTTGGCCGGCAGGGGGCTGGTTGACGACTTCGTGCTCGAGAACCCAGGTGAAGTCGTGGGGGATGAAGATGGCGTTGAGGCCGGCGCTGAGGGCGGGGTTGATGTCGGAGCGCGGGCTATTGCCGATCATCCAGGTGTTACAGGCTTCACAGGCGTGGAGGGTGGCTAGCGAGAGGTAGGCCTGGTGATGTTTTTCGGGCAGTACCTCGACCGCGGTGAAGTGGGGTGCGAGGCCGGAGCGTTGGAGCTTGCCGGTCTGCTCTTCAGGGTCGCCCTTGGTGACGAGGATGAGGCGATGGCGGGTGGCCAGATCGGCAAGAGTTGGGGCGACATTGGGCAGGAGCTCGATCTCCTGGTCAGCGATGGATTGGGCGAAGCTTTCGATGCGACGATGCTTCTCTTCGGTGAGGGGCATGTCTGTAAGTTGCTCGAAGCATGTAACGAGGGAGCGACGAAAGCTGTTCAGGCCGTAACCATGGGATAGGACGGTTGCGTGCTCGACGCGGTTGAGGTGGCCCCGAACCTCTTCGGGAGTGTGGACACGGTGATCGAGATAGGAGATGAAGCTGGTAATGGCGCGCTCGAAGTAGATGTTGTTTTCCCAGAGCGTGTCGTCGGCGTCGATGAGCAGAGTTTGATCGGGCGCGTGGCGGAAGGCCGGGGTTGGGAGCGGGTTGGCGTTGGTAGCGGCTTGATTCGGGGAGGTCACACACTGATTATAAGGTGGTTCCGGGAGGCTTTTGTTACCAAGGTGCGGCGGGTATGCCACGCTTGGGGGATATAAGCCACTGCCAGGGTGTGCCAGATTGGAAGGTAATGATTAATAGAGACATTGCGGGATCGGATGGTCCAGGTGTTAAGAGAATGACTCATGATCGCAGAGCTTCAGCCGATGTGGGTTATCGAGTGTGGAATCCGTTCGAGGCGGAGCTGCGAATCAATGCGAGTGGACGGCATGATGAAGTCCTAAAAGTCTTTACCCGGGTTATCGACGTCATCGAGCGCTAGCAGAGAGAAAGCACGATAGAAGGCGAATCAGAAGCATGATTCCTGAGGTTGGCCAGAGGTTCGGGCCGTACGAGATCCTGGGCAGGCTGGGAGGCGGGGGTATGGGCCTCGTTTTCCGGGCGTGGGATGAACGTCTGCATCGCGAAGTGGCGATCAAACTGCTGCACGATGACTATACGATGCCGGGAATGCGGGAGCGTTTTCTGCAGGAGGCGCGTGCGGCGTCGGCATTGAATCATGCGAATATCTGTACGGTCTTCGATATTGGCGAACAGGACCACAATCCGTACCTGGTGATGGAACTGCTGGAAGGCGAGACCGTGAAGGATCGTGTCGCGTTTGGCGCTCTGCCTGCAGAAGAGATTGTCCGGTATGCAATTGAGATTTCGGATGCGCTGGCGGTAGCGCATGCCAAAGGCATCGTACATCGGGACATAAAGCCGGCGAATATCTTCCTGGTGAAGATGGCGAATGGGAAGAGCCAGGCGAAGGTGCTGGACTTTGGTTTGGCGAAGATCGGGCTGGAGCATCGCGATGGCTGGGAGTCGGGAAGGCTTGATTTGACGACGGCGGGGGCGACTGTGGGAACACTATCCTACATGTCTCCGGAGCAGGCGCGGGGCGAGTCGCTGGATATCCGGTCGGACCTGTTTTCGCTGGGAATTGTGCTGTATGAGATGGCGACGCGGCAGGTCCCTTTCCGGGGAACGACGAGCGCGCTGGTGTTTGTGCAGTTGTTCAGCCATGATCCTGAGCCGGTGCGCAACTGGAATGAGTCGATTCCGCGAGAGCTGGAGAAGGTGATTCTGAAGTTGCTGGCAAAGGAGCGCAAAGCACGCTTCCAGACGGCGCAGGAGTTGCGGGAGGCGCTGGTTAAAGTCAGCAACAAACTGGGCCGTGCCGGATGGCTTAATAAAGGCCCTGCTGCGGTGGTTCCTTTGGTGCGGGCGAACGACCCGGTGGCATGGCATAAGGGGCCAAGACGAAGCCAGAGTGGGACGAGAGCCAGAGCATTTCTGGCGCTTGAGGATTCCGCGCCGGGCTCCGGAAGTATGGTGACTCGTCCGCATCGTCTTGTGGATAAAGATTGGGCTGGTTTGGAGGCCAGGCAGAAGCGCCCCGTGCATGGAAGCGCTCTGGCGGTTGAGAGCGAAGAGATGTCGAGCCAGTTGGATACCTTCCACGGTGCGGCTGCAAGAATCGACTCCGATGGAGCTGCCGCTCCGGAGGGAGCAGCGAGTGATTCTCCGGCTGGAGAACAGTTGTGGCGACCGGAGCCGGTCCTGCTGCGGTCGAGGTCGGCTGTGACGCTGCTCGACGATGACCTTGATGATGTCGTAGTGGGACACGTATCGGTAGAGACGGTGGCTGAAGATAGTGCTGATGAGGAATTGATAGCAGCTTCTTTGGCAGTGGATGCGCGGACCCGAATTCGTATAGCGGTCGCAGCGATTGCGATCGTCATCGGGGTTGCGGCGGTGGCGATGCTGCAGATCGGACTCTTTCGCACACTCGTGTTGGGGTTGAACGATCATCTGCTGCTGACCGTCATCCAGAACAAGACTGGAGATAAGAACCTGGACGAGACAGTGATGCAGGGTATCGAGATTGCCTTGCGACAGTCGAGGTCTCTGAATGTACTGGGAGGAGAGGCATATCGTGCTGGACGGCGGCAGATCGAAGTTGAAAGCAGCTCGACAGAGACTGTCTCCGGGCAGCGAGTAGCGCAGAGGATTGGTGCGAAGGCGTATCTGTATGGCGAGATCATGCGATCGGGGACGTCGTATACGATCAGCGTCGATGTGTTGAAGACCGACTCGAATGACAAGGTAGCGACGCTGGAGGAGACCGCGGCGAGCAGGGAGAGGATTCCAGCCGCGCTCGGAAGACTGGCACGGGATATTCGGATCGAAGTGAGCGAGGACAGCACAGACGAGGCGCAAGGCAGTGTTCCTTTCGAGGCGGAGGGGACGGCCAACGTGAATGCGTTGCACGCCTATGCCGTAGGTGAAGCAGCGATACAGCGTGGGCACGCGGCCGCGGGGCTGGAGGCGTATCAACAGGCTGTGGCGCTCGACCCGAACTTTGTGCAGGCGCAGATGCGGCTGGCGTGGCTGTATCGTTCTGAAAAGGCTGAGGTGGCGTCGGCAAATGCGGCCGAGCTGGCGCGAAACGCCGCGGCGAAGGCAAGCGAGAAAACGAAACTGCTGACTCAGTTCTGCTATGAGATCAATGCGCGTGGGGACTACGACGGTGCAGTAAAGACGATTCGAGAGTTTGTTACGCGGTACCCGCGCGATATCGATGGGATGAAGGAACTGGCGTTGGTGCTGCGGGTGGAGGGACTTCTTCCGGAGTCGCTGCAGGCGGCCCAGCGAGGTTATGGAGAACACCCTTTCGATGCGGAGACGTATGTAGAGGCTGAGCTTGGCATGGTCGAGATGGACCGCTATGACGACGCCTTGCAATTGGAGGCGCAGGCAGAGCATATTGGCGTTTTACCAAGCTCAAATCTATTGATCGCGAATTATCTGGCTGGAAACGAAGAGGCTCTGGCGAAGCGAGTTAATGCAATGCAGGTTGCATTCACAGGGACTACAAGTGCTGACGGTGCACCGGTAACGCATGCGGAGCTGTACGAATACGGTCTTTATCTTGACGCAATCGGGAAGATGGGAGCGGGTTCGGAGCTTTGGAGGGTAACAGCGGCGACATCAGGCAGCGTCCCCGAACTTGCATCGACGCAGGCCTCGATGCTGGCGCAGGGAGCGCTGGATCGTGCGCTGATGGAGAATTGCACCATCGCGCTGGAGATGGTTGACGATGTGAAGAGTTTGCCGAAGGGACCGGTTGCCACCTTTAATGCTGGAATGGCCGCAGCACTTTGTGGAGATCAGCCTTACGCGATGAGTACGATCAAGATCTTGCAGGAAACTTATCCGCAAAATACAGCGGTGGCGAAGTCTTACGTGCCACAACTACAGGCGGCTGCCGAGATTGGTGTGAAGGAACCGGAAAAAGCACTTGACTCGTTGATCACTCTTGAGCTATACGGCGAGATTTCGCTTACACCGTATCTGCGCGGGATGGCGAATGCCGCGCTGGGACAGACGTCGGCCGCTGTTCTCGATTTCCAGACCGCAGAATCCCACCGCGGCCGATCCTTTTTGTTGAGCGGGAATGTCTATCCGATGGCTGAGCTAGGTGCGGCAAGGGCGTACGCGGCTCGTCGCGCTAAGGTCAGTAGTGTTGAAAGCTATCGAAGGTTCCTGACAGTATGGAGAGAAGCGGATCGGGGACAACCTTTAATGGTAGAGGCCTTGGCCAAAAGCAAATAGCCGCGAATACTTCTACGACTAATTTGCGTGGTAGTTCAAGGAGCAGACACATCGCCGGCAGGTTGCATCGTTCTCCATGTCGAGCGATTGCCTGAATTCCTGAGCTGCTTCTCCGTTGATAACCTCTTCCAGGGTAGCTGAAGTTATGTTTCCTATTGCGTGATGAAAGAAACAGGGACGGACAGAGCCGTCGACTTCTACAACCGCGGAGACCCACGGAGCGTTGCAGATAGGAGCCTGGGGCGTGAGTTGGCCGAGATGTTCGCGAAAGCGGCGGGCAATCCTTCGAAGTTTGCTGGCCGACTCAAGGATGTACTTGTGATCGATGCCGGCTTGATATTGGAGAATCAGCTGTTCGATCTCTTCTTCGAGTGCTCTGGCTTCTTCGAGGTTCAGGCCGATTTCGCTTTGTTTTTCGCCAGGCCATATGAGGGGGCGGTTGAACGCCGCAGAGGTGAGGTCGGCAGCGAGGAAGGAGATGGCGTCAAGACCAAGTGCCCTTGCTGCCTCGACGGTTTGGCGCAGATGACGATGGTTAGCTTTCTGGACGGTTGTGCGGCAAGTGATGGGCATGCAAGGGTTGTAGTGACGGACGGCGACGATCCCTTTGTGGATAAGATGGTAGGCTCCGCTTACACGGCGTACGGCGTCGTGAATTTCCGGCGGGCCATCAAGGGAGACGATGACGTCGTCGAAGTAGGTGGCGACCTCTTCTGCCCGTTTGTGCAGAAGAAGCCCTGTGGTCAGGAGCGTAAGGTGAACCTGTTGTTCGCGGAAAAAATTGCACAGAGCGGAAAGATCGTTGTGCAGCAACGGTTCGCCGCCTGTTAGAACGACCTGCCGAACGCCTAGGTTTTCGAGAGACCTGCGATGACGCTGCAGATCCTCGGTGCGCATCTGCTCACTGGATTCTCGCTTCCAGATGTCGCACATGACACAGCGGCAGTTACAGCGACTGTGGGCGTTCAGGATGAGAATGGGAAGTTTCGTGAGCCGCGTTGGCGACGACGATTCCACAGAAGCTTCATGCAGCGCCGGCATGGTCCACCTTCTTTCCTCCGAGACGTATATCTCGCCCTAACGTTTTTTTTGCCTCTGCCAGCAGGTTGTCGATGGGAGCGCGCAGCCAGCGTTGGTGGCCGTCGACACTGATCAGCTGCAGACCAGCTTTGAGCGAGTCCGGGAGGCGATCGTAGAGCGCAGAACTCGCAAGCTGGACTCGACCGGAAAGAAGGACCAGTTCGACCTGGTCGAAGGTAAGCTGAGCGATCGTTTCAGCCGGAGTGAGAGATTTATTTCGTACGGCGATGATATCCGCTAACGAGCCGGTCCGCAGGTGCCCTTCTCCGTTGCGCAGACGGAGAACATTTGCCGACGTCGCGGTAACCATCTGATAGAGGAAGTCGGGCGTGAGACCGATTTCGTTGCGAGCGAAGTTGATTTCGTCAAGCAGATCGCCGGCGGAGGTAAGCGGAGAGTCGCTTCCCAGAACAACGGTGTTGATGGATTTGATCAAAGCAGAGGAGGGTGCGCAGTGGAAGAGAAACTGATTTGAGGTAGGGCACACGACGAGGGATGAGCGGCGCCGATTGAGAAGCGCAACGGACTTTGGGTTCAATGCCAGGCCGTGTATAAGCACGGTTCGATCACCGAGAACCTGCATCCGATCGAGATCGAAGATTTCCTGTGCGCTCTTCGCATCGACTCCCTCTGCCGCATGCAGGACGAAGGGCAGATTGGGCGGCGTGTGATCGAAGTTGTGGATCAGGTTGGGATCCATCTCCAAGGAGTGGGCCCAGCCGAACCTGGAGAGAACGCGAATGGGGAAATCGGCGGAGAGCATCTCACGTGAAAGTGGATTGTGATGACAGACGGTGGTTACGCCGCAAAGCAGGTTGCGGAGGGCTCCCCACCAAAGGCGGACGGTCTTTGGCACCTTGCGATGACGGGCGATGAGAGAGGCGTGGCTGTGATGAATCTCCTTAGCCCACTCAACGGAGTTTTGATACGGTCCAGACCCGAGGTTAGGGAAGAGGCCAAACTCAAGATGATCGTGCGCGTTGATGAGACCGGGGAGCAGTAGATATTCTGGCAAATCGATGACTGCTGTCGATGGAGAGAGGTCGCTGCCCCATCTTGGGACTCTGCTTGAGATGGCCTGAACGTGTCCGCGCTCGATCGCGATGGACGCAGAAGCTGCGGTGTCTGGTCCGACAGCATAGCTGGCTCCGCTGATATAGAGGGTCCCGGAGCGTTCCGGCAGGATGTGGGTACGGGAGACGTTAGCGACCCGCTTTCGCAGTTGCAAGATGTAGATGGCGGGAAGATCTGTCGATGCCTCGTAAGATTTGAGCATTCCATTTTGCTCAAAGATCGTCTTCTCTGGTGATTCAAAGCCTGGTTCGATGCGAGTAAGCAATTCGAATCCGTGGCACTGTAAGGCATTGATCACTTGTTGCAGAGAGTGGGCTCTAACCTGAAGGTGTTCTTCTGTATCGTTCGCTTTGAACGACCTCTTCCAGTTGAGCGAGTATGCGGTGTCCGGATGCATGTCGGTTAGAAATATATTTGCGCCGGGACGGGCGACGCGATGGAGTTCGCGTGCGAAGGCATCGACGCTATCCAGATAGCTAAGGACGAAGGAGGCCAGGAGGAGGTCGACTGTCGAGTTTTGGACGGGCAGTGCGGTGCAACTTCCGAGATGCAGCGTCGATTTGGCTCCGAGCTTGGCGGAGGCGCGTTGCAACATCTCAGGCGAGGTATCCACTCCTACCAGGCTGGCTGGGCGAAGCGGGGCGAGAAGTTGGAGCCATCTGCCTGTACCGCAGCCAGCGTCGAGCACATCAAGGTCGCCGACATCGGGGAGCATTCGGCTGAGAAAGCGTTGTTCCAGCGCGAGAAGAGGGTTTGGCTGCTCGTCGTAGACCTGCGCCCAAATGTTAAAGACGTCGGATGGAGAGACGGCCATGGTGGTCATAGACTTTCTCGTTTGGGTTTGCGGAGATTGATGAATTGGTTAGACCATTGCAACTCAATGGGGAAGCGATAGATGCCCAGGGCATAGCGCCAAGAGCTTAGTGTTTTCAGGAGTGCGCGGCTCCACTTTGGAGCAAGTATGTCCTGGACCGTAGGCCACCGTGATTCGACGACGATTTCGAAGTTATCGATGAGTTTTTTTGTCTTGCGCTTAAGCCATGGAGCCTGGGTGTCGATGCGCAGGATGAAGTCCATCCACTGTTTGGTGGCGAACTCGGCTGGTGTAGAGGGAAATTTGATCTCGGCGTCGATGTTGCCGTACATATTGCCAGGCTGAGGCACCGGAGTGTAGTGGTAGATGATGATTTCCGAGTCGGGATTGATCTTTTTGATTTTGCGGATGAAGGCTAGAGTCTCGCGAGTGTCGCGCTCGGGATCGCCGGGGTTTCCGATGACGAAAGAGAACTCGGGAATGATGCCGAACTTCTTTGTTCGCTCCGCGATTGTTACGGTCTGATCGGTCGTGATGCCCTTCTTCATCTCTTTGAGCGCCCAGTCGGAGCCGGACTCTGCGCCGAAGAAGATCATGGTGCAGCCGGCGCGCTTGAGGGCGGCGAAGGTTTCGTCGGAGTAACGGGACATAACGTCGACGCGGGCCTCGCACCACCAGCGCAGGTTGAGGTGTTCGATGCGCTTGGCCAACTCGAGAGCATGGTCTTCTCTCAAGAAGAAGTTCATGTCGTAGAACTGGACGGAGTCTGCGCCGTATTTTGTGACCAGATGGGTGAGAATTGCGGCGGTGCGCTCCGGTGACTCCATGCGCTCCTTGTTGCCGTAGGCGGCGTGGACGCCGCAGAAGCTACAGTTGAAAGGGCATCCGATGCTCGCGTGATGGACTGCGGTACGTTTGCCGAAGAAGGACGGTCTGAGATATTTTTCAACGGGTATGCGATGGAACGGGTGCCAAGGGAATTCGTCCGGACCCTTCATCGGCCGCTCGGCATTATTGCGCGGGAGGCCGAAGATATCTTTATAGGAGAGGCCAAGGATCGATTCGAAGGAACGGGTGCCTCGGATCGCCTCGAGGAGTTCGAGGATCGTGTCTTCGCCCTGGCCGCGAACGATGTAGTCGACGTACTTGGCGTTGAGCGCGGAGTCGGGATAGACGGAAGGGAAGTAGCCGCCCCAAACGATCTTTACGTGGGGATGCATGCGGCGGATCTCGCGGGAGGCCTCCATGGCTGCGACCATCTGTGGGCCGGGCATGACGGACACGCCGAGTAGTTCGACATTGTGAGTGGCGATGAGCTTAAGAATGATCTCGATCGGGTTGTCGTCGAGGTTGCCATCGACGATCTCATACTCTTCGCGTCCCTCGAGCACGGCGGCAATGGCGAGGATCGCAAGCGGAAGACGGCGATTGCGTGGCCTGGTCGCGCGTGGATTAAAGAGGATGATCATATCTGTACTCGTTCGAAGTGGAGGAGGATGTGGTCGCCGAACACTCGGACACCGGGGCAACTGGCAATTGCCTTGTCTATCGTGCTGAGCATGCGTAGTACCTTCGGATGATTGCGAATCGAGGCTTCCACGTAGGACGGGGGAACGGTGACGCCAACGCCTGTGCAGGAACGCAGCACGAAGGAGGGGGAGAATAATGTCTGAAGTTTGCGAACGGTGTGATAGAACACATCGACGGTGAACTCGCCTTTTCTGACGGTGGTGTGGCCGGTGCATCTGCGAAAGGCTTTGCGATAATTTCCATGAAGGACGAACCAAGCCATCTCCCATAGGCAGAAGCGGGTTGAGAGACAGACGAGAAGTGGAGAGCCGGAGGATAGTAGGGTTGCTAGATCTTGTGCGGTTTGCTTCAAATTTGGAACGCAGTTGAGGCCGGAGAAATTGGAAAAGGCGCCGTCGAACGTGGCGGTGGTCTTAAGGTCGCGGAGGCGCTCTGTGGGAAGGAGATTGAACTCGACGGCGGCGTGGGGAGCTTCCGTACGAAGGCGAGAGGAGGCAATCCTGATCATCTGTTCGGATGTATCGCAAGCTGTAACTGAGACACCATTGCGCGCGAGGAAGAGCGCGTCTTCGCCGGTGCCACAGTTGAGTTCGAGGATGTGGTCGCCGCTTCCGAAGATTTGAGTCAGCATGTTCCATACGGTTTCGCGTTGCGCGCGTCCGATCATGGAGTTTGTAAAGACATCGTCGTACTCGCTGGCCATCTGATCGAAGACGAGAGCGGCAGGCGGTGGCGCAAGAGCGAGCGGGGTCACGCTTCGACCTCCCTCATGGTGGAGTGCAGTCCCTCGCGCGAGAGCTGAATCTGGTTGCGTAGATTCGCCGCGAGATCGGACTCGGCTGCGGGTGTTCCGGCCAGGCGCGCAAGTTGGACCTCGTCCTTGAGCAGTTTGTCCGCGTAGCTGTAAAACGTTCTCGAGTGACGGCCTTTGATCTTGATCTCTCGGTCGGAGCTGACACCCCAAGGCTTAAGTTGCACGAGCCGATCGGACACTTTTTTGTAGTAAGGGGTGCCCTTGATGGGATAGGAGACAGTCGTGAAGAAGATGTCGGGTTTTGAAGTGCTGACGTGTTTGATGGTGGCTTCAATGTCGTCCAGCTCTTCTCCTTCGTATCCCCACATCAGGAACATGCCGCTCTCGATGCCACGTTCGCGGGTGAGCTCAACGGCTTGTTGGACCTGCTCGACCTTTACACCACGATCCATTGCGTCGAGGATTCGCTGGGAACCGCTCTCCGAGCCGATCCAGACGCGGAAGCAACCGAGTTCGGCCAGGAGGTCGAGCATTTCGGCGGTGAGACGATCGGCGCGGGAGATGCACTCGAAGGGAATGCGCAGCCCGCGGCGGCGCATCTCTGCGGCATAGTCGCGAATCCATTTGTGATTGATGGTGAAGACGTCGTCGGACACCCAGACCATGTCGGGGGAGTAGGTCTGAAGGAGCCACTCTACCTCGTCGACAACAAGGAGGGGATCGCGGCGTCGGTGAGTCTGGCCAAAGACCTGATGACTGCACCAGCGACATTTGTATGGGCATCCGCGGGCAGTGATGAAGTTGACCGAACCTTTGCCGTGAGCGTCGCGCCAGGTCTTCACGTAGCGGCTGATATCGATGGCATGACGGGCGGGCCAGGGCTGGCCGTCGAGATCGGCGATCTGAGTACGCTGTGCCGTCTCGTGCATGTTGCCCTCTGCGTCAAGATAGGCCAGGCCCAGGATGCTGCTGCAGGAGTTAGTTTCGCCTGCTCGGAAGGCTTCGAGTAAATCCTGCATGGTAAGTTCGCCTTCGCCAAAGACGACGAAGTCTGCGCCGGCCTGGAGATATTCAAGAGCGTAAGCGCCAGGTTCAGGACCGCCGACGATCGTCTTCCAGCCGGCCTCGCGGGCTACCTTGAGGATCTCGACAACGTTGCCGCGCGTCATGAGATTGGCATAGATGCCTACCGCGGAAGGGGTCTCTGTCCGGAGATGCTGAAACAGTGCTTCTCGATTTGAAAAGGTCGTGTCAAAGACGTCGACATCGAAGCCCTGCTTTCGCAGATGAGAACACAGGTACAAGATGCCGAGAGGAGCATAGGGCTTCATGATCTGAAGCTCCTTGGGGTCTTCGTAGAGGAAGTAGCCGTGCGTGAGAAGGAGTTCCGCCATCTAGATATGCCTCCCTGCCGCGGCCAATGCGTGGAGCGGAACTAAATTTTGATTGACGTCGTCGTCAGAGGCGCTCCTGGCGAGAGTTGTGACCTCCGCATTTTTCATCTTCGGTTCAAGCTCGAAGACCTGCTGCCAGAGAAGGCCCACATCTGCGGTCTCGGAGGAGTCATCGTCTTTCCATGAGTTGACCTCGGCGTGGAGTGCGTTTCTCAACGCCTTGTAGAACTCGTCCTTATAGGTTGCTCGGAACATGACACAGAGGTCGTCACTGTCGGTCCAGTTTCGTTTGACTCCGATCTGTTCCTGTACGCGGTCGTAGAAGACGGTTCCGGGGAGGGGATAAGAAAGAGAAATTCCAATGTCGTCGGGGCGTGTATTGCGGACGAGCGCTATGGTCTGCTGAATGTCTTCCCATGTCTCTCCGGGGTAGCCGAATTGGAGAAAGTAGCATGCACGAATGTTTTCGTCAGCGAGCCGGGAACGTGCGGTAACGACATCGGAGACACGCAGGCCTTTGTCCATCGCATTGAGAATTTTTTGTGAGCCCGATTCCGCGCCCATCCATACCTCGGTACATCCGGCGCGTTTGAGCCCGGCTACGGTGGTGTGGGTCATCAGATCGGCTCGAGATTGAATCTTAAAGGGGAGCGCGCAATGCATCGCCTCGATCTCATTGGCGAAGTCCTGGACCCAGTGATGGTTGAGGGCGAAGACGTCATCGCCGAACCAGATATGCTGCACGCCATACGTCTCTTTCAGCTCGCGAATCTCCGCTGCGACAGAACGGGCGGGGCGAATTTGAAACTTGTTCCCTGAGATTGGCTTGGCGCACCAGTTGCAGCGATATGGGCATCCACGGCTGGCGACGACATTTGCGGAGAATTGGCCGTGCGCCGAAGTCCAGGCGTGACGGTAAGGTTCAAGATCGATGAGTTCACGGGAGGGTTTGGGAAGTGTGTTCCAAGATAGATTCTTTGGGGTCCTATCTGCGCTTTGAACGGGACTGCCTGTGCTGTTGAGGTACACGAGGCCTGGAATTTCAAGGTGCGGATGTCCGGAGAGGATTGCGGAACAGAGTTCGACGAGCGTCTGTTCGGCTTCGCCGCGAAGAACAAAGTCGACTCCGTTGTGGAGGTAGGCTTCGGCTTGATCGGTTGCGTCGGAGCCATGCGCGATGACGACGGCTCCTACTTTTTGAGCCTCGTGAGCCAGTTGCCAGGCAAGTTCGCGCATGCGGGTGAGGCACATTTTGGAGAGGAAGTTAAAGTCATCCTCATAGATGGCAACGATCCTAGGACGCACTTGCTTCAGCGCGTCGACAAAGCCTGGTTCTGGGGCTTCGAGCATGGTGTCGAAGACGGCGACAGAGATATCGGCGGCCTTGAGTGCAGAGGCTGCGTAGAGGGTACCAAGCGGCGCATACGGCTGCATCTTCCGTACCTGCTTTGGATCGTAGGGGAGATGATACGAATGAGTGAGGAGGACGTCAGCCATTGACTGCCTCCCCCCTTTTGTTCCGGCTAGCAGGCATTGGCAGGCTCCTTGGGAAGCTCCTGGCCTGTTACGAGGGAGCGACGCAGGATGATGCGTTCGGAGAGATTGGAGAGCCAGAGCTCCCATGGAAACGAGTAGCGGCTCGAACGAAGACGCCAGCGGATGGGGGTTTGAACGATGAATCGAACTGTACGCCGCAGCCATGACTGATTTTTGTAGCGGCGATCGATCTGGTTGTTCAGTAGAAAATAGTTGAGCATTCGCTGCAGACGTGCGAGCTCTCTTCCTTTGAGCCAGGGAAGCATATTTGCGCCGAGGGGCATGTCCATCCATTCACGAAGATTTTTTGGTTCGGGCACTCCCAATTCGCGGAGCTGCGGCCAGATGGGAATTCCCGGATACGGCGTGAAGATGTTTGGGGAAAAGCTGACATTGGAGAATTGACGGCCGATGTCGCTCATGGTTTGGAAGGTGATGATGCGGTCGGCCTCTGTCTCTCCGGGATAGCCGAAGATCAGGTTGAAGGTGACACGAATGCCGCCGAGTTGTGCCTTGCGTGCTGTCTCGTACATCTCGTCGACGCGCTGGTGACGTTTGTTCATCAGCTTGAGGACCGATTCTGAGGTCGACTCTGTACCAAAGCCCATGTGCGATACACCGCTGGCTCCGAGGAGACGGACGTCATCTTCGCTCATGCGGCAAAGGAAGTCGGTTGAAGCCTGGAAGGTCCAGTTGAATTTCACACCGGATGCGAGGATGCCGCGGGCTATCTCTAGCGCGCGCGGCAGCTGGACGGGGAAGTTGGAGTCGAGCAACGCCACTTCTTCGGTGCGATAGCGCGTGACCAGATCGATCATCTCCGAGACGACGCGGTCGGCGGAAAGAGCGTTGAATCGTCTTTTGTAAAAGACCTGGTCGGTGCAGTAGTTGCAGGCGTAGGGGCAGCCAACGCTGGTGGCATAGGCTAGCTTGCGAATGCCGCACAGCTTTTCGTAGGCGTCGAAGTTTGTGAGATCGAAGGCTGGAATGGGAAGCGCGTCGAGGGGTTCTACCTTGCGGTCGACGTTATGGGTAGGGCGACCGTTGTTCTTCCACGAAAGTCCGGCGATATTGTTGAGAGGTTTTTTTTGCGAGAGGGCCTGGGCAACTTCGACGAGAGTGATTTCGCCCTGACCGCGAACGACCATATCGACGAAGGTCTCGCTCAGGGTCTGATCGGGCAACAAGGACGGATGCCATCCGCCGAAGATGACCGGGAGCCATGGCGTGAAGTTTTTGACAGCAGTAGCGACCTCAATGGCGCCGCGAATCATCGGCCCGGTGAGGACGGAGATGCCGATGCAGAGAGCATCGACGCTTTCGCATTCGATTCGGGTCAGGTAGTCCGGCTCAATTGCGGCGTCGATCATCACGACGTCGAAGTTCGCTTCGCGCAGAGAGGCGGCAAGCGCGAGTAAGCACAGTGGTGCTCCCAGTGGTGGCCCGTCGTACGGTGGGTAGAAGAGGACGACCTTGCCGTGTGTCAGCATGAGGCCTCCACGGGTTCCGGGTTTGGCTCCAGTCGTCGCGCATCGACCACTGGTTTATACCCTGCGGTTCTCTCCTTCAGCTTGTCATTGATCCAAAGCTCGACTGGAAAACGGTAAAGGCTGTGATCGAGGCGGAAGCGGGCGGGGAACGAGATGCACTTTTGCGCGAGACGGGTGAAGCGAGTCCGCCGATCGGCTCCGATTGGGATGCGATCGAACGCGATACGCAGGTAGTCGCGCATGATCTGGAGCTCTTCGTGATCTCGACCGTTCAGCCAGGGTAGTTTGGTGTAGCGAGGAAAGAACTCAGCCCACTTTTCGAAGGACGTGGGAGCTTCAATGCCGAGTTCCTCGGCCCGGTTCATTACGTTGGTGCCGGGATAGGGAGTAAAGATGTTGGTCCAGAATTCGGTGCCAGGAAAACGCCGGCACACGTCCATGATGAAGGCCATGGTTTCGCGGCGTTCCTTGGGGCCCTCGCCGGGATAGGCGAAGATGATATTGAACGACGGCCGCATGCCGGCAGACAGGCAACGTGCGGCGCTCTCGTAGATATCGTCAAAGTTCTGGAAGGTCTTGTTCATCGCCTTCAGGATCTTGGGCGAACCGGAGTCCACACCCTGACAGATCTGGTGCAGGCCGGCGCGCCGAAGGAGCTTCAGATCCTCAAGCGAGAGGCGCGATGTGAGATTCGTTGTTGCCTGGATACTCCACTGAAACTCCGCGCCGGCCCGAACGAGGCCTTCTCCGATGGCACGTGCACGGTCAAGATCGACGAGAAAGTTGTCGTCAACCACCCATAACATCTCCAGGTTGTATCGGCGGCTGAGATCTACAGTCTCCTCTACGAACTGTTCAGGAGATAGGGCGTTCCATTTCCTCTTGTAGACTGCACCGTTGGTGCAATAGGCACAATCGAACGGACAGGCGAGGCTGGAGGTGTACATTGCCCAGCGTTTACCGCATACACGTTCATACGCGTCGAAGTCAGCGAGGTGATATGCCTTTTGTGGAAGGTCTGCGATGGGTCTAAGTGCGCGTTCGGGGGTGAAGATGAGTTTGTTATCGCGCTTGAAGCCGATGCCTGCGACAAAGTCCGGCGCCGAGCGATTTTCGATGTGTCCTAAAAGTTCGAGGAACGAATCTTCGCCTTGCCCACGGACGACATAGTCGATGTAAGGTGCTTCAAGTGTCTGGGTGGGCAACAGCGATGGGTGCCATCCGCCGAGAACGATCGGGGAATCCGGGTTCCACGCTTTGATGGCTTTAGCAATCTCCACCGTCTCTCGAATCATCGGTCCAGTCACCAGAGAGATGCCAAGACATAAGGCATCGCGAGCCTCTTCGAGAACCCGCTTCTTGTAGTCCGGAGTGATGGTGGAGTCGATGAGAACAATCTGGTATCCGGCGCGTATAAGCGGAGTGGCTACAGCCAAAATTCCTAGTGGCGCCGTCGCATCGGAGCTTGCGAAGGAAGGGAAAAAGAAGACGATTTTGCGGGACCTGGGCACTGCAAACTCCTTGCTTATTGTGGACGATATGACTTGCCGGCTGAGCATTTGTCATGGTCCTGTCAGCGGTTTGTAAAGTTTTGCATCACTCTCAAAAATGCCGAATTTCATGGGTTAGAGTGAGACCTTACAGGAGTTTCCCATGTCATTCCTCCCCATTGACCAAACTGATCTGCACCACTCGATGGAGCTATGTTTTGCCGGAGCAGCCTGCGACTTACAGACGAATTCCTCGGAGCTGGCCGGAGCACTCGAGGGCTTGTCAATTTCGACGGGTGACGCGGTGTCAAGCGGATTTAGCATGCGAATCTTCGTGGACGAGTCATCAGACGAAGCCGCGGGAGAACCGCATTTTCGCGGGTTGCACCACGTTGTAACGGCGTCCTTTGGCAAGTCGAATGTATTTGTATTCGATATCCTCCGACGCACTCTTATCGCAAGCGTCTCAGCGGCGGTCGCGCAGGATGACGGTTTCTGGAATGAGAAGGTGATACCAATTACGCTTGGTGTCCTGGGCTCGGCGATGGGTCTAGTTCCTGTACATTGCGCCTGCCTGGAGTTGGAAGGCGACGGGTTATTGATTGCCGGGGTATCGGGAGCGGGGAAGTCTACTTTGTCCGTCTCCCTTTCAAAGGTCGGCTTCAACTATGTCTCTGATGACTGGACCTACATATCCCGGCTCGGCGATGGGATCGTGGCTCACGGAACATCTGCGCCAGCGAAGCTTTTGCCCGATGCGGTAGAGCACTTTCGAAGCTTACAGCGGCATTGCTTACGGCGGTCGATGAATGGTGAATTGGCTTACGAAGTAGATGTGGCCGAGGCGTTTGGCGTTCGGGTAGAGCGAACGTGCAAGCCGCGATGGTTGATCTTTCTGGAGAGGACACAGGGAGCAGGAGCGGCATTTACACCGATGTTGCCTGCCGAGGCACGGAGCTACGTCAACTCAAGCGTCGAAAGATTGCCTCCGCAATTGTACGAGGCAGGTGCGATGCGGGAACGAACGATTGAACGTGTAGCCTTGCTGCCTAGCTGGCGCTTTCGTTATGGCGGCACACCACAATTCGCAGCAAAAGAGCTACTTGAATTTGTCGTCCATCGCAGGCAGGAGATTTACGTATGACAGATGAATTGTGGTGGCACCCCGACCTGCTCCGCCGGTTCGTTCCCACGCCGTATGTGTTCAGCGAATTTGATGGTTCGAACCGATTTATGGTTAAGTCGAACGACTTGGAGATCGCGCTCGGTGTCCGTCATTCCGACATTATCCACCGTGAAAACAACCGGGCGGGCGGCCTAGTCTGCAAATTCATTCGAGATATGACCGGCCCCATGGATGATTCAGAGATGACCATCGTCTCCAATGGGGTTCTTCGGGTCTTGTCCATGGGACGGGGGACAATCCTGATTTATGACAGCGAGAGGTCTGAACTTCTTGGATTCGTTGCGCGCAAAGTACCTGTTCATGAACTCCTGTCGTCACTGATCCCCGCGTTACTCGAGGGATAAAGCCAGCAAAAAGTCGATTTAGTTGCTTTTACAAAGAAGTGACAAACAGCACATTGGGTAATGACAACTAGATCCGCGCGCTCCACTACGTTCAATATGCGTAGGGTTGGAAATAGGAGACAGTGGTTTGTTTTGGTCTATAGGAGCATCGTTCATTCTCCACATCTAGGCCAAACTTGACGGGTCACACCACAAGGGGAGGCATGACGAGAGCAATCGACCTCTCCTGAGGTATGACCACAGATGCAGTTTAGTAAACGAACTATCAACGCGCGAAAGGTTGTGAAAATGAAATCAGGCATCATCCTAAAGAGCATTTTTTTGGGTAGTTTGGCCATGGGCTCGCTGACACTCTCTGGATTGTCTCCGGCTTCGGACAATCCACGGCGAATCGATGTGTCGGTAAAAAGATTTGCGTACACTCCAGCTGAGATAACTCTAAAAAAGGGTGAGCCGGTTGTGTTGGTATTGACGACCGAAGATGTGGCTCATGGATTGAAATTCAAGGAATTGAACCTGAACTCGAAGATCGAGAAAGGTAAACCCTCCGAGCTTGCCTTCACGCCTGACAAGACGGGCGATTTCGTGGGGCACTGTTCTGTGTTCTGCGGTTCTGGACACGGCTCCATGACCCTCACGCTTCACGTTACGGAGTGACGATGCGTCGACTCGGCCTAGCCTCGGTATTGGGTCTGCTCGCGGTGTTGGCTGGGTGTAAAGCAAGTTCGCCCAGCAAAATGGAACGCAGCGTTATGAGGTGGACAAAACATACCGTGTCGGTTCGCAACAAGTCGCAACGAAACCCCCTTCCGCAAACCTCGGAAAATATTGCTGCGGGGAAAGAGGCTTTTTCACACTATTGCGTGGCCTGCCATGGAATGGACGGTCAGAATACGGGGGTGCCTTTCGCAGATAGTATGTCTCCCCCGGTGCCATCGCTCAAGTCTTCTGAGGTCCAGTCCTACACCGACGGTCAGCTGAAGTGGGTGATCGACAATGGGATTGAGCCTTCCGGGATGCCCGGGTCCAAGGGAATTCTCAGCGACGAAGAAATATGGTCAACGGTTCTCTTTATCCGCCATCTTCCGCCAGCGGGAAGCCTGGGCGACCCACCCATATATGACAAATAAGACCCAAAGATAGTTCACGTCACGGGAGGAGTACTTCACGCATGAATCATCAACTCGCAGCAGCCGTGATTGCCAGCTTCCGCGACGCTAAGGCGGAAGTTCATCATGATCGCCTTGCGGGGTTTGACTATCGAGCATGGGTTGGAACTTACAGCTGGCTGGATGCCAGTGGCCTTGCTCTTTATTTTCTTGACCGCCTTCGGACGCTTCGACTGGAAACTGCTATCCCGGATCGAGTCCTACGCCGCCTCGAACAGAATGCTATCGACAACCGGGAAAAGACTGTCCGCATGTTTGAGGAGTTCGTCCGGATCAATCTTGAATTTCAGGCCGCGGGTTTATCGTATGTCAATATCAAGGGCTTTACATTAGCTCCCGACGCATGCTCGGACCCCGTTCTGCGTTGTCAATTTGATCTTGATTTTCTTGTAGACTGTGGTGATCTTTCCGCCTGCGAAAAGATTCTGGGGGAGCTTGGCTACGTATTGACGGGCGCCGGGAAGGCGGTCAGAGAGTTCAAAGCGGGGGGTGAACAGCTGCCTTCTGTTCGCGATCTATACAGAGCTAAACCGCAGCGGTCTGTAGAAGTCCATGTTGCCGACTCTTTTGGGAAGGATGGAGTTCTCGGCCAGGACGATAGATTGTCACGAAGGCAAACGCAAAGTAGGGCTGGGGTGGACATTCCTGCTCTTTCAGATTGTGACACGTTCCTTGGACTGGCACTTCATCTGTTTAAACATCTCGCAAGCGAATGGACCCGCGCCTCGTGGATTTTTGAGTATGCCAACTTCATTAATTTCCATTCTGCAGACGAGGCTTTGTGGCTGGCTGTAAAGAAGCGTGTGACGTTCGACCCTGAGGTTAGAGTGGCGGTCGGAGCGGCGACACTGATTGCAGACCGGAGTTTTGATATATCTGATCTTCCCGGGGTGTTGACCTGGACGGTTCGTGAATTGCCACGATCTGTTTCTTTGTGGATTGAACAGTATGGAAACCATGTGTTGTTCGCCTTGTTTCCAGGTACAAAGCTTTATCTCCTTCTCCAGCGGGCTCTAGTGGGCCACGAGGGTCAGCAACCAAATACAAGACGCAGGAGGTTGATCCCTTTACATCGGCCGCCGGAGGTTGTCGTTCGCTCTCTAGATAAGAATTTATCTATCCGATTGAAGCAACTACATAGTGAAAGCAGCTATTTGTTATTTCGGCTGCGGTTTCACATCACACAGGGCATTTCTTACTTGATTGAAGCGTCACGGTGGAAACGAAACATTGCATCATTGCAGGGTTGAAAAGCATTGATTCATCTGCAGGATTTGGTCGAGCGATAGAGCAAGGCGTAACAACAGGAGAAGAGGGAAGGTCACCGATACCTAAGTGACAGGGCGAAGCTGTAAGTGGGTTTGCAAAAGTGGTTACTCATGGTATGCGACAGTGGGACGGCAGTCAGGAGAAGTTGATGTTGATGGTGGATAAAGATCGGTCGACTGTTCCCTCCGACATGCCATTGAATTGGTATGCCCTTCATATTCGATCCAGACACGAGAAGCGTGTTGCAGAGCGGCTTGTTTCACAGTCGCTGGAGACATTTCTTCCTTTGCACCGGAGCCGACACACCTGGAAGAACGGGGTACATGTGAATGTCGATCTACCTTTGTTCCCCTGCTATCTGTTTGCCAGAACCTCCATTCACGATCGGATTCGCTTGTTACAGCAGCCGGGCGTCCTGGGATTCGCTGCATCGTCGGCAAAACCAACCGTGATCCCGGATGAAGAAATATCTGTCTTACGAACCGCCACGGAAAGTCTCAAGGCCGAACCGCACCCTTATCTGAATAGTGGCGATTCGGTGCGGATTGTGGCGGGCCCGCTCATTGGGATGACGGGAATCCTTACGCGACGCAAACAGGAATATCGTGTCGTTTTGTCCATCGAGGCTATTATGAGGTCGATTGTGGTCGAAGTGAGTGAGTTCGATATCGAGCCACAGGAGAGGAAGCGGTGAACAATTTGGCTGCAGTTCGTGAGGTATCGCGGGACGGAGTAAATAGGTGAGAACCGTGCAATACTGTACTTTGCTCGGGGAACGAAGAGCAAAGTTGAGCGTGATGGCAAGTCTAGTGTCTCTTCTTCTAACGATGGCTGGGTCAGCACAGCAACTGCAAGTTCCTAGTTTGCCGACAGCTCCGCCGTCTGCCTTGCCATCCAGCCCATCAACGGGCAGTTCGCCATCTGCAACTTCGACTTCGGATGATAAAGCCACTTCCAAAAACAATAGCAATGAAGGCGGCGCCAGCCTAAATCCCAATGGGACTCTGACGGCCAGCCAGATTATCGCGATCGTGCAGGCACGGCCAGAACTGATTGTAGATATCAAACAAGTGATGGCTGATTATCTAGAACAACAAGGAAATCCCGTCCAGGTAGACTCCATTACCGATGACATGTTGTACAGAGGAATTGGTTCAGATGCAGGCCTGCGCGGAGCGATCAGTATCTGGCTGCGAGCTCGCGGCTATGTGTCGGAATCGGATTCCGATAGATCGGATCTGGACCCTAAGAGTTCCGATGAAGTCGAGGGCAACACAAGTACAAACGCTCTGGGTCTTCCGAATTCAGTGGGAGGTGGAATTACTGCAGACTCCGCGCGCATCGATCCAAATAGCGCGCAAATCGGTTCTTCCAATATTGATGGAGTTCAAGGAAGAAGAGGTGCGTCAAAGCAGCCCGAGGGAAGAGACGGACCCTCAGCGGGAAAACCTGACCGCAATAACCCAAGCGCAATGGAGGTGGTCCATCAGACCACTCCCTACAACCTCCAGTCTCTTCGTGATCTCTATACCCAGGTACCCGAACAGACTTCGAAGTTGAAGCGCTTTGGTTCCGATATGTTTTTGAACCGCGGCCTGGCTTCGAAGCAAATGTCAGTCGATATTCCGATAGGTCCCGACTACATTCTTGGCGTAGGTGATGGTCTGATCATCAATTTATGGGGCGGCGTCTCTCAGAGCTTTTCCCGTTCGGTCGATCGCGAAGGCAAGATCGCTTTGCCAGAAGCTGGAACGATTGTGGTGGCGGGTCTCTCTCTCGAGCGAGCGCAAGCTTTGGTCCAGGGTGCGTTGAGTCAACAATTCAGAGACGCAAAGGTGGCCATAACCATCGCGCGGTTGCGTACGGTAAGGGTTTACGTCGTCGGCGATGTACAGCGGCCAGGAGCGTATGACGTGAGTTCTCTATCGACGCCTCTCAATGCGCTGTACGCAGCAGGAGGGCCGACGAGCATTGGCTCTCTTCGTGTCGCCCGTCACTATCGTGGAAAGGAATTGATACGTGAAGTCGACCTCTACGAGTTTCTGTTGCACGGTGTGCGTCCTGATACTGAAAGAATTGAAGATGGTGACACGATTCTCGTCTCGCCTGTGGGACGGCAAGTCGCCGTCGCGGGCATGGTCAAGCGACCTGCGATCTATGAATTGAAGGACGAAACGAAGCTGTCCGATGTGTTGAATGACGCAGGAGGTGTTCTTGTATCTGCATCGTTGACACATATCACAATTGAAAGAGTGGGAACGCAAGGGCATCGAACCACGCTGAATCTCGATCTGCCCGAGGGAAGCACCGCGGAATCATCGAGAAAATTGATGGATGCATTTGCCATTCAAGATGGGGATCGGGTCAGCGTTGCTCCGATACTGCCCTACAGCGAGAGGACAATTTACGTCGAAGGACACGTCGTACGCCCCGGGAAATTTTCCTATCGTGACGACATGAAGCTCAGCGATGTAATTCGGTCCTATCAGGATCTATTGCCGGAGCCAGCTGACCGCGGTGTGATTATCCGGCTCATGCCTCCCGATCTACGGGCGGAAACGATCGAGTTCAATGTTCCGGACGTCGTAGCCGGAAATGAGCAGATCCATCTCCAGCCGTTCGACACAATCCGTATCCTTGGACGCTACGAAGCGGATGGACCCAAGGTTCAGGTGCACGGAGAAGTACTTCATCCCGGGACGTACCCTCTTTCGCGGGGTATGACCATGGCGCAACTCGTGAGAATGGCTGGCGGATTCGATCGTAGTGCATTGCTTGACGATGCCGACCTTGCCAGTTATGACGTCAAAAATGGCAAGCAAGTACTAAGTCGGAGAGATACGGTCAAGATCGGCGAGGCAGTGAACAATCCCGGCTCCAGTGCAGACGTCGTTCTGAAACCTGGGGACGTGCTTACTGTTCATCAAATCTCAGGGTGGAATGACATTGGATCGTCGGTCAGTCTGGAGGGGGAAGTCACCTATCCAGGACCGTATGGGATACAGGAAGGAGAAAGACTGAGCTCCGTCTTGAAGCGTGCTGGAGGATTCCGACCCACGGCTTACCCGATGGGAGCGGTTCTTGTCCGCAATCAAGTTAAAGAACTTGAAGATAAGAGCAGGAACGAATTGATCCATCAAATTGAGACGACGCCGGCCGGTGCAAAGCTGGCGCCAAGTCTTTCCGCACAAGATGACGCTGCAACGTTACAGATCCTCGTTCAGCAGCAAAAGGCGGTGGTGGAGCGATTGCGCAACCAACCTCCTATCGGACGCCTCGTCATCAGAATCAACGCTGATATAGCAAGTTGGGAAGGTACACCTGCCGATATAGAGATGCGCCGCGGGGATGTTCTGACTGTTCCGAAAAAGCCAGGCTTCGTTCTGGTCAGCGGGCAGGTCTATAACGCTTCCGCAATTACCTTTGTTCCCGGTAAGACTGCCGGCTGGTATTTGAAACGTGCTGGCGGAAGCACCGTGGGCGGAAACGTGAAAGAGGTGCTTGTCATCCGCGCAAATGGTTTAGTTGTGGGTCGCCGATCGGGGGAATGGTTTGAGCCAGGCGTTTTGGAGACAAAGCTTGAGCCTGGGGATGTCGTTGTCGTACCCCAAAAAGTTTTTGGAGGATCTGCAGCGTTGAGAAATCTATTTGCTTCCGCCCAGGTGCTCTCGTCTGTTGGATTTGCTGCCGCTCTCGCGCTGCGCTGATAGCGAGCTATGTACTTATATTTTCGATTAAATCTCGATCATCTTCTTGGCCATAAGAGCAGACTTCTATTGGCGCAACACGGCAGCATGATCGTTACGACACAGCAATTGGCACAACAGATGCCAGGGTGCGAAAGTCCAATATCGAGGTGCGGCTATGCGAACAGAGTCCGTTGAACAAATACCTCAACTGGAGGATCGCTGGATCCAGGAACCACGAACGACGATGGGGAAGGTCACCTGGGTTGGGAATGCCTCCTTGTTCTGGGACTACCGACGCCTCTTTATGCGGGTTGCTGGGATCGTATTTCTTTTAAGCATCTCCGTTGCCTTGCTGTTGCCGAAAGAATATGTGTCTGGAGCACGTATTATGCCTCCGGAACAGGGGGGGAATACAGCAGCGATGCTTGCTGCGTTAGTCGGCAAAAGCTCTGCTGGCGGGCTGGCCGGTCTGGCGGGAAGTCTGCTAGGCGCCAAAAATACCGGCGCCTTGTTCGTCGCTCTACTGCACAGCGGAACCGTTAGCGGGCATCTGATAGACCGATTCGATCTGCAGCGGGTGTACCACAAACGCTATCGCGAAGATGCGGCCAAGCGATTGGGTCATTTGACCAAAATCACCGAAGATCCCAAAAGTGGCGTGATTACGATCGCGGTTACAGATGAGACGCGTGAACGGGCACGTGATTTGGCACAAGGCTACCTGGATGAGCTAAACAATCTCGTCGCCAAGGTAAACACTTCGTCGGCACATCGCGAACGGGAGTTCATCGAGCAACGACTGCTTACCGTGCAGGCGGAGTTACAGCGCGCTCAACTGGAGCTGAGTAGCTTTTCCAGTAAGAACACCACGATTGACATCAAAGAACAAACCCGCGCAACGGTGGATGCCGGAGCAAAGCTCGAAGGTCAACTTATCGCCGGAGAGTCTGAACTCGATTCGCTGCGCCAGATCTACGGTGATCAAAATGTGCGAGTGCGCGCGGCTGGAGCGAGAATTGCCATTCTCCAACGTGAGCTGCAACGTGCCAATGGTCGAGATTCTATGGATTCAGATGCCCAGGATAACGATGCCACCCACCCATATCCGGCCCTACGGCAACTTCCTCATCTCGGTGTTCAATGGGCTAATCTTTATCGAAACGTCCGGATACACGAAACGGTCTTCGACCTTCTTTCGGAAGAGTACGAGACCGCACGTATCGAAGAAGTAAAGTCAATTCCTACAGTGGGCGTTATCGACGTTCCCGGGCTTCCGGAAAGAAAGTCGGGACCTCATCGGACACTAATTGTACTGATATCTACGCTTCTTTCCATGGTCATGACCGCAGCATTTCTCTTGGCAAGGCGGTCATGGCTGGAAATGAACGACGACGACGAGCGTCGGGTGCTCGGTACCCGGATCGGGATGACGATACGAGATCGTTGGAGAAGCCGTTCGGTATGAACCTCTGGAAAACATGGGGAGTAAGGCTTCGTAAGCCTGACAGCCTGCTGATGAGCGACACAAAACGGCGGGGGTCTACGAACGCGTTCTATGGCGTCGCGGATTATCTGGCGCTGCCGCTGGGGATGCTGTTTGCGGCTCCCTTTCTGCTAAAGCATCTGGGAATGGCTCAATATGGAGTTTGGATATTGGCTAGTGCGACGGTCAGCAGTGGCGGAACCGTCTCAGGAAGCTTTGGTGATGCCGTCATCAAATATGTAGGAGACTGTCGCGGCCGGAACGATTGGCTAGGTATCACACGAATCGTACGCAGCATGATGTCTATCAATCTGATCCTCAGCGGAATTTTGGCCATTGCGCTTTGGTATTTGGCGCCCTATGTGGCTGGCCATATTATCAAAGTCGATCTGGAACTCCAGAGAACTTGCCTGCTGTCACTTCGTATCGGGAGCGGGCTGCTTCTAACGAAATCGGTCGAAAGTGTATTCATCAGTACACTGCGTGCGTTCGAGACCTATGGATCAACGGTTCTTGTTTCAATCGGCTCGCGTGTCGCAATCCTGGCATCGGCAATTGTGTTAACAGAATATGGACGTAATGTTGTTTGGATCATGGTTGCCACATTATTCATTTCGGCCTCAGGTACGCTGGCGCAAGCATTGGCCCTTAAAACCAGGATAGGAAGTTTCTCGCTGATGCCCTCATGGCACCGGCAGACTGTTCTCGATATTTCTAAGTTTGGATCGTTCAGCTGGCTCCAGGCAATATCAGGCATAGCATTTAGTCATGCAGATCGGCTCTTCGTCGGATTCTTTATGGGCGCTCCAGCTGTCGCCTATTATGGCCTCTGCGTTCAGGCAGCTCAACCAATCCACGGACTAATCTCCTCTGGAATGCACTTCTTATTCCCACATCTCACTAACCGCTACCCTTTCGTCCCGCTCTCGGAGATACGGCGTAAGATTATCTTGGCATTCAAGATCAACAGCATTTTGGTTTTTGTCCTCGCTGTACCTCTCATTGTCTTTGGCAGCCGCTTTCTTAGTTCGTGGGTAGGACCTGCTTTTAGTCAGCAATCATCGCTGATATTTCCGACAATTGTCTGCGGTTTTGGATTACTTGGAATGAATGTCACTGCGCACTACGCTCTGCTCGCTGTCGGGCATGTAAGGCTGGTGACATATATTAGTCTATCAGCGGGAATAGCTATGCTGCTTACCATGGCGATGCTGATTCCAAAACATGGCCTACAGGGAGCGGCCCTGGCAAGGCTTGTCTACGGGCCAATTACATGCGTAGCGTATCTCTACTTATACAAGATCATCTGGCGACGTGAGTCGCGCCCATTCCTATCACATCGCCAAATATATACTGCGACGAATGGCACGGACTAACTCCCTGGCCTGCCATTATTCCGCCGCTGTACAGATCCGCGATGCCAACTACAACATCTATGAAACACTCCCCACTGATCTCCATCGTTACCCCATCCTTCAATCAGGCCGATTTTATTGTCGAGGCGCTGGAGAGCGTCCGATTGCAAAACGCAGATAATTATGAGCATCTGGTGATAGACGGCATGTCAACAGATGGTACCGTCGATCTCCTGCGTAACCACGCGGCGAATACAGAACGTAAAACTATGCTTTGGATCTCGGAAAGAGACACCGGGCAAAGCGAAGCACTTAATAAGGGTTTTCAACGAGCCAAGGGTGAAATCATCGGCTGGCTGAACTCTGATGATCGTTATCGACCTAATTGTTTTGAGTATGTTGTCCGGGCGTTTGAAGAGAACCCTGACGTAGACATTGTCTATGGTGACTACCTGATGGTTGATGCCCTAGGTAAAGTGCTTAAAATCAGACGCGAGATTGAATTCAGCCCATTCGTTCTTCGCTACCACCATGTTCTGTACATTCCCACGACCGCGACATTCTTTCGGCGACGAGTATTTGACGAAGGTAATCGGTTGGACGAAACGCTTCAATATGCGATGGATTTAGAGTTTTTTATCCGCCTGTCGGACCTCGGGTATCGCTTTAAGCATATTCCGCGACTTCTCGCAGACTTCAGGATGCAGCCCAATAGTAAAACATGTAGTCATCCGGAGGGCCAGCGAATGGAACATCGAAAGGTCGTTTTGGGTGCCGCGCCGATTGTCCGCCGTTTTAGGAATCCCCGAATAACGGGCCTGGCGTTGGTGTTATTTGGCTCGATAGCCGGCGTTAGACGATATTGGGAAAAACTGCTCAAAGGATATTACTGGGAGCAATCGCGTCCAAATAGCTCCGGGCCGGCTAATACATAGTCAAACGACATGAATTTGTTGATTACGGCAGTCTCCTCAGCGACAGGCCCATCGGGGATCTGTAGACATGCCTATAACGTGGCACGTTGTGCAGCTAGCCGAGGCGAGGTGCTTCAAATCACTCTGGCTCTCGGCAAGTGGCAGGAATCGTACTATAGAGAAGCATTTAATCTGAAGGCCATTAGGGCAAATGTCGTTTCCGTCAATATTTCTAATGATGCTTTCGCGAGAAATATGTGGTATTTGCGAGAGCTGCCTAGACTGGCAGAGGAAGTTGCTGCCGATATCATCCATCTCTCATTTCCTGCTCCCATTCGGCGAAGCGCGATGCGATGTCCCGTAGTTGTTTCGCTGCACGACCTCTATCCGTATGACGAGCCAAACAACTTCGGTTTTCCCAAAGTATTCTTCAACCGCGTTTTTCTCCAGCAATGTCTCAGAGAAGTCGATTGCGTGGCCTGTGTCTCAGAAATAACTCTATCGAGACTAAAAATGCGCTTTCCCCGGGTTGCGCACAGAAAATCGGTGGTAGTTCACAACTGTGTGACCATCGGCTCCGCTCAAGCGGTTTTACCTGCGCGAAGGCGATGTAAGTTTGCTTTGATGGTTGCGCAGCACCGGGCAAATAAAAATATTCTTCTGGCGCTCCAGGCTTTTGAAGAACTTATTAAACGAGAGAAAATAGATAAACATATATCGTTTGTGTTGGTTGGTAACCACGGCCCGGAGACCGCTGCGATCAGATTGTTCATAAAGCAACGGTCACTTGAGGAGCGTGTTGAGCTGATAGATGGGGTGAGTGATGGGGAGCTAAAGTGGCTCTATGGTAATTGCGAGTTCTTGATCGCGCCATCCTCTATGGAAGGATTCGGCCTTCCTATAGCTGAGGGTCTGTTTTGTGGAAGCCGTACCGTGTGTTCCAACATACCAGCCTTTCGCGAAATTGGCGGGGATGCCTGTCATTACTTTGATCTGCATGCGGAATTAGGGTCTTCCGCAGTAGGCGATGCAATTTGCCATGCGTTGGCAGAGCCTGCCAGACCAGCAAAACGGCTGGATAGATTCGTTCTAGAAAACGTCGCCAGGGAATATGCGGCTCTTTATGTTCAATTGAGAGAAGATGCGGTGGGTATGTCGGAAAAATGAGGAAAGACTAGTTGTGAGACCGTTTGGACAGGTCAACGTGCTGGGCGTGGGGGTCCACGTTGTTGATATGACGAGTGCCGCTCTGCTTTGTGAGAGGCAGATCAGAAGTGGACGGAAGGGGTATGTATGCCTGACAGGGGTTCACGGAATTATGGAGGCCCAACGAGACCTCAGCTTGAAGTCGGTGTTTGCAGAGGCTCTTCTAGTCGCGCCGGATGGGATGCCGACCGTTTGGATGGGGCGTCTTCAGGGTTTTACAACAATGGAACGAGTCTTTGGTCCCGACTTAATGGCCGACATCATAGGTAGCGCCGAGTTCCGGAATTGTGTTCATTTCTTCTGCGGTGGCGGTCCTGGCGTCGCTGAACGCTTACGTGAGGAAATGTTACGGCGATTTCCGGGCGTCCGGATTGGGGGAACCTACTCTCCTCCATTTAGACCAATGACTCCGTTGGAAGAGAGAGAGCTGGAAGCCAAAGTACGGTCAGTACAACCAGACATCATTTGGGTGGGACTGAGTACTCCCAAGCAAGAGCGATTTATGGCACGTTATCTGCCCATGTTGGATACAAAACTGATGATTGGCGTAGGAGCGGCTTTTCTCTTCCACACCGGCGGGATTAAGGATAGTCCAAAATGGGTGAAGCAAGCAGGCATGCAATGGTTGCACCGGCTCTTACAGGAGCCCTCAAGGCTGTGGAAGCGTTACCTCCTAAATAATCCCCGGTTCATCTTCTACACTTTTTTGCAATTGTTAGGTCTAAAACATTACCCGCTTAGAACCAGAGCAAAACCACCGCAACCTCACAGCTACGACTTGAGCTAACTTGACAGCGGCCTGTCGAGCAAAACAATCTCGCGTTTATCTCCCATGTCTTACCACGGTAATCAATGAATAATTCAGAGCTATCAACAACGAATTCGGCCCAGGATGCGTTTATCGTGTCAGAAACTGATGTTTATCCGACCTTCTGCGATTCCTATAGCAAGAAAGGGCCGCAAAGCAGCACGGTGTCGCGCAATGAGAATTGCGACGACAGGGTAACTGGGGTGGGGCGTGCACAGCCCGCCGGTAATGAAAGTTGGGATACACGGACGGTAGAGGTCCGGTTGGCAGCGAGCGAGCCCGATCTAGGCCTGTGGCTGTTGGATGGCTCCGCTAAACATGATCAGTGGGAGCGCATTCTAAGAGCCTCTCCGCGCGGTACTAGAGCTCCCCATTTTGGGTTGAAATATTCATCGAGCCTGGTGAAACGAGTCTACGATGTTACGGGAGCGTTGTTTTTGATGGTCTTGCTGCTACCTCTCTTCCTTGTGGTCGCCATTTTGATTAAACTGGATTCTCCCGGACCAATATTATTCCGGCATTACAGAATTGGTAAGGGTGAAAAACGCTTTCTATTATGGAAGTTTCGAAGTATGAGAACCGATGTTCCGGGATATGAAGCATCACCACGGAGTGTCGTAGATCCACGCTTAACTCGAGTCGGTCGAGTAATTCGCCGACTAAGCGTAGATGAGTTGCCGCAGCTCGTAAATGTTCTCAAGGGCGATATGAGCCTCGTCGGTCCGCGGCCTGAGATGCCATTTATCGTGGCTCGTTATTATTCGGCCCATCGCAAGAGACTTGTTGCCAGACCTGGAATAACCGGTTTGTGGCAGATCAGTCCGGCGCGTGCCTTTCCAATTCATGAGAATCTTCAATATGACCTTCACTACATTCGCAATCAAAATCTATTTATGGATTGCGCCATTATGTTACGTACGATAACCGCGATCTTTCGCGGTGTCGGCGCTATATGAATCAGGTGTGGTTCTTGTGGCGAAGAGACTGAACCTGTCGTGCCGATATCTATAAATCGCCCCTTGGGTTGCACCGCACAAGCGCTTGAACAGCGATCCGCGAAATCAGCCGCAAGGTGGACAGTGGTTGTTGAATAAACATTGTGCGCTTTGATGCTGACATATTTCGGACTTCACTCTCTGCCAGCCGGATGGAAGACGTTAAATACAGATTTTTCAAATTACTATCTGACAGCACGTCTAGCACGGGAGAAGACTGTTACTTCGAGAGTTTATGAATGGATATGGTTACAACGCCAGAAGGATCACCGTGATATAGATCAGCGAATTATCTCGTTCGTGCCAATTACGCCGTTTTCTACCCTCGCGGTCTGGCCGCTCGCCGCCGAGCCTCCGCTGCAGGCCAAACATCGCTGGCTGGCTCTAAACCTGGTTATGGTTGTGGCTATGGTCGCCTCGTTGCGGTCGTTAACTCGGCTTCCTTTGAGACGCATCGTACTGGTGACAGCACTGAGCGTTCCGCTCAGCAAGAACTTTCTATATGGGCAGTACTATGTCTTGCTCCTGTTTGTCTTGACGCTAGCGTGCTGGTGCTAGGTACGTAATAGACGTTTTTTGTCGGGCCTTCTTATCGGCGTTGGCTTTGGGCTAAGAGTGTTTCCCATACTTTATCTGGGGTACTTTCTACGTAAAAAAGATTTCAAGGCATTTGCTGGGGGCGTAATCGGGGCGCTGGGGGCAGCGATTGCATCTAGTGCGAGCTTTGGGTGGCAGGCAAACCGGGTCTTCGTCAACCAGGTTCTGCCTTGGACCTTGCGTGGCGAAGGACTGGATCCTTATAACCTGTCCAGCGCTTCGATCACGACCCTACTACACCGCCTTTTCATCTACGAGCCACAATGGAATCCACATCCGTCGTTTCAAGCGGCATGGCTGGTCGCCGTACTTTTACCTTTGACGCAAACTCTGCTGTTCGCTCCTGCATTGCTGCTCGCTACGCCTACCGACAATAATCCTCGACGACTGCGGCTGGAGTGGTCGGCGGTACTCCTGGGAAGTCTGCTTATTTCTACTCTCCCCGCTGGCTATCACTTCACACTCTTAATTCTTCCTGTGTGCCTTATGTGGGATGTCGTTGAGGAACGTGGCGGTCTGGTTGCAGTTGTGGCACTCTTACTTCTTTACGTAGCGATTGGGTTTCCGGGATGGAAAACGATCGGAGCCATGTCTCCTTGGGCACTATTCAGCGTACCCCGGCTCTACATAGTCGCCCTCCTATGCTACTTCGCCTATTGGTTACTTGCATCCCGGAGCCGCGATGGAGGACAAAGCCGCGACACTTGGTTATGGGTTGGAGCATTCGGTCTCGTGATGTTGGTAAATATCGCGTTGGGGGTTACGTCACCAGAACGAGCTGTATGAGGATTATCAGTGGCGACTTCCAATGTCGCCAAACATGCTGCAGGCCGATGGTCCAGCTACTCAGAACGATGCGATACTGTTCACCGCGATGGTTCCGACTGGTTACCACACAGCGACGCAGACCTACGACAGCATTAGCATCGACACGGCTGGTGTCGATCAACTCGCAGTAACAGCGACGTCAGTGGAACGATGGACGGAAGAAACTGGACGCGAATCGACAATTGTCTCCAACATTCCAGGCAGAGAGGCGATTCGCTGGGCCGAAGCTCCCGTCGCATCGCCCAACGGGAGATGGTTGGCCTACCTGCGCGAGGATCATGGCCGCGATAGAATTTGGCTTCACACGCTGGGTCAACCGGTCGGTAGAGATACAGTTCTCACACTTCCAGAGCTTGACGTATTGGAGATGTCGTTTCTACCAAATGGTTCCCTTATTTTCTCCGCTGAATCCCATGGTGGACACCCAAAACTTTTTCTCTCGGACCAGGCAGGAACAATCAGCTTCCTGGGTTCTGAAGAAGCTCGGTATCCGGCTGTCTCTCCAGATGGCCATTGGTTAGCATTCAGCGAATTACAAAGCGGCAACTGGCACTTGTGGTTGCGCGACCTCCACAACGGCCAGACCGGCAGGCTCACTCAGGCCGACTGCAATAATGTGGAGCCAACTTGGGCATCGGACTCAAAGACGCTGATTTATGCCAGCGACTGCGGACGCGCCCTGTGGTTTACCGCGCTCTGCCGTCGCCGGATCCCTGAATAAAGAAATCCTCCAACTACACCTCAATCGAGGTGTGAAAACTCGTGCGCAAATGTTCGTTCAGAATGTTGGACTCACGGCGTGGAAGCCGACGTGCGGAATGTCTCCAGAGTGTCACGGATTTGTCATTTGATGATATGAATCAGTAACTTCCGGGGGGTCTCTGGCAAAGGGCACACTGTATCTATATAGAATGAGGTGGTACAGACGAGTCGCGGAGTTCGATAACCACGATTCTTCGAGGGGATAAACGTGAGTTTGATTTTGGTCATCGAAGACGATCCTAGGATACAAAAAGCCCTTCATCGGCAATTTACGACTGAGGGTTACGAGGTGCATGTGACCGGAGACGGAGCGCAGGGATTAGCGAGTTGCAAGAGCTTGAAACCTGCGGGTGTTGTGTTGGATCTGATGTTGCCTACTATGTCAGGCCTTGAGGTCTGTAAGGGGATAAAAAGCTGGTCTGCGAGCACACCTGTTGTGGTTCTCAGCGCAGTCTCGGAGGTAGCGGACAAAGTTTTACTACTTGAGCTGGGCGCGGACGACTATGTGACGAAGCCTTTCAGTCCCCGCGAGTTGATGGCGCGCGTCCAAGCGGCAATTCGGAGGACGCAAAAGCCCGCGGCCAGCACTCATTTCAGTTTTGGAAACGTCACGGCTGATTTTTCCGGAATGGAAGTCTTCAAAGATGGCGTTCCTGTGCTTCTCACAGCACACGAAATTAAGCTTCTGCAGTACTTCGTTGAACATGCAGAACGGGTTATCACGCGCGAGGAACTCCTCAACGATGTCTGGAACTATACTTCGTATCCAACCACTCGCACGGTCGATAATCACATCATGAAGTTACGACAAAAGTTAGAGGCTGATCCGGCGAAGCCTGTATACTTCCGCACAATTCATGGTATCGGTTATAAGTTCGTCCGCGGAAATTGATATGCCGCTGTGCATGGGAGGGCGAGGCTGATGGATAGGCTGCGGATGAGGACGACGCTACTTATCCCTCTGCTCATCCTCTCGTTTGGTTGCACCGTGTTGAGTCTTCTCGTCATTCGCACCATCGTCCAGCAACAGACTCAGACCACACTGGCCTCCGATCTGCAGCATTCAGTAAAGACCTACCGCAATTTTCAACACCAGCAGCGTGAGTTGCTTGCGCGCGAATCAGCGCTGTTGGCGGATCTGCCGAGCCTGAAGTCCCTAATGACCACCTACGATCAGCGAACGATCGAAGATGGCGGAGTCGAGTTTTGGCAGGTGAGTGGATCCGATTTTTTCGCATTGCTCGACCAAAAAGGGAATTTAATCGTAGCTTACAATCGAGGCCCAGCTCTTAATCGATCTGGGGTTGCCAAGGGACTGGAGATAGGCCTTCGTAGACCGGAGGAGCCGGTTCTCCTCGCGCTTGGCGACCGTATCTACGAAATATCGACCCAGCCACTCTACTTTGGACCGAAGGAGCACGGAACCCTTCTGGGCTTTGTCGCCGTTGGATATTCGATCGATGAGCACGTTGCGCGGGCGGTCAGCGAAGCCGCTGCGGCGGAGGTTACTTTTACCGTCGATGGTCGAGTCGTCGTCAGCACGCTTAGCCGGGATTTGCAACAACAACTTATTGCCCGCGGTGGCGAATTGCTGCAGCTGCCAACTGAGAACAGAAAGATTGAACTTGGCAAGGTGGACTACCTTGCGGCATCCGAGCGTCTCACCATGTCCGATGGTCAAGATGGTGCGATCCAGGTACCTCAACTCGTCGTCCTCAAGTCGTTTGCAGGTGCAACGCAGCTGGTAGATAGAGTGAACCGATGGGTATTGACTCTGGCACTCCTTGCCCTGGTTGCCGGTACAGGAATGCTCGTCTCGATCTCTCGTACTCTCACACGACCCATCGAAACCCTGGTGGGTGGAACCCGAGCTCTTGCGCAAGGAAATTTCGATTATCAACTCAGTGAAGACGGGGCCGAGGAGATAAGAGAATTAAGCAGAGCTTTCGAACGCATGCGTATTCAGCTGCGGCGTACCCAGAAAGAGCTACTCGATTCGGAGAGACTTGCCACTATTGGGAGAATGGCGAGTTCCATCTCCCATGATCTACGACATTATCTCTCTGCGATGTATGCCAACGCGGAGTTTATGAGCGACGGGAACATCTCACAGCCGGAGCGCGAAGAGCTGATGCTTGAGGTGCAGACCGCCGTTCAGGGGATGACCGACCTTCTTGAATCGCTCCTTCTCTTTACGCAGACCGGAAGAGCGCTCCACCCGGAATTCGAATCGATTGCACTGATGATCCAGCGAGCAGTGAGCATGGTCCGCTCCCATCCCGGCAGTCGCGATGTAAAGGTCACGCTCACTGGGCTTTCTTCTTTGGAGGCATGGGTCGACTCGAAGAAACTTGGCCGCGCTGTCTACAACCTGCTCCTGAACGCCTGTCAGGCGGCAAAGCGAGGTAAAGGGCCGCCAAGGGTGATCTTAAGTCTTCACGAAGACGAACGATCGATCAGTATTAAAATTGCTGACAATGGTCCCGGAGTTCAAGCGACCCTGCGTCAAAAGATATTTTTGCCGTTTGTAAGTGAGGGAAGGGAGAGCGGTATCGGGCTGGGATTAACTCTCGCCCAGCAGATTGCGCAGGAACATGGCGGAAGGATTGATCTTGATGAGACCAGTGAGGGGGAGACGGTCTTCACAATCAATCTACCCAAAGCGTCGTTACAGGCACTAGGTGTTGTGGTTGAAAGCAAGACCTCCCCGGCGTACGCTCCGGCAAACGGAGAAGGCTGAAGAATGAGAGACTTTCGTTGTGAGCTCCTCGCCTGTCTGATCCTGATTGCGATGCAGACTTCTTTGCATGCTCAGTCGCCGAGCTCTATTCCTGCGTCTGCGGTCCCGGGTTCTTCGCCGGATCCCCATTCCGTCGAACTGGAACGGAAACTGGAGGCGATTTCGTCGGCTCTTGCCGTAACTCACCAGCAGCTTGAGCAGTCGCAGCAGGAGATGGAACAATTGCGAGAGGAACTCGCGGAGATTAAAAAATTGCTCGCCACAACTCAATCTGGGTCAGGCGAGTCATCCAGTGCAGGTAGCGCCATCGACGCGGCAAAGGCCACTGCCGCAACTATCGAAGATCTGAAGGAGCAACAACAGACTACCGAGGCGCAAGTCAAAGTACACGACCAGACCAAGGTTGAAAGCAGTTCAAAGTATCCGCTCCGCGTTACAGGTCTGGTCCTATTCAACTCTTTTATTAACAGGGGAAGCGTCGATAATATCGATCTCCCCGAGGCCGCAATCAGCAATCAAACCCTTACCACCGCCAACGGTAGCGCCGGTGCAACCCTTCGTCAGACCATCCTCGGACTGCAGGGATCCGGCCCTCGAGTCGCTGGTGCGAGAACCTCTGCCGATATCGATCTGGACTTTTTCGGAGGCCTTGCCTACACCAGCTATGCGACTTCCGCAGGAACTGTACGCATGCGGACGGCGAGCATTAATTTGGATTGGACGTATGACTCGGTTCAGGCTGGCTTGGTCGTTCCGTTGATATCCCCTCTGTCACCGACATCCTATGCCATGGTTGCTGAACCAGCATTGGCCGGCGCGGGAAATCTGTGGACCTGGGCGCCGCAGCTGCGATATGCGCATCAGATTCCGCTCCAATCCGGAAGGCGGCTGCAACTTGAATTCGGACTGTGGGATCCACCGGCGGCGGGTTATAGCACAAATGAGTTGTTTCGCGTGCCCAGCCCCAGCGAAGCGTCCAAGCAGCCCGGCTATGAATCACGCGTATCGTACGGAACTTTCGGCGGCGAACATCCTTTCCAGATAGGCCTTAGCGGCTACTACAGCCGGCAAAGCTATCCCGGGAATCAATATGTGGACTCCTGGGCAGCTACGACGGATTGGCGAGTTCCGCTTGGTGCCCGCTTTGAGGTCAGCGGGGAAGGGTATCGTGGCAAGGCTCTCGGCGGTCTGGGGGGCGGGGTCTACAAAGACGTTCTGTTTGGCATTTATGCGGCCTCTGGTTTGAACGCCTATCGTGGCTTGAACGCTATTGGTGGATGGACCCAGTTCAAAGCTCGCTTTACTCAATCGCTGGAGGCAAACGCCAGCATAGGGCTGGACAATGGTTATGCCGGAGACTTTCATGAATTTACATTCCCGCCTACCGTGACGTCTACGCAACTACGTGCTCGCAACAAAATGGTCTTCGGTAACGTAATCTTCAGACCCAAGGCGAACATCATTCTGTCTCCAGAGTACCGCAGGATATGGACCTGGCCCATTTATGGAACCGTGAACACCGCAGACATCTTTACTCTTTCCGCCGGATATCAATTCTAGGAGGCAGAATAGTGCGCAGCTTCAGATACTGGGTGTTCGCGGGATGCTCGCTCCTTCTCATGGGAATACCCGTGCAGCAGCTGCACGGAGAGGGAGTGGAGGTGTCCGGCAAAATCATAATAAGTGCGTCGATCCAATCCGCTGGAAAGAAGCACAAAGATGCACCTGCCGTGGCAAACGTCGTTGTGTGGTTGTCGCCTCTCAAGGCCGGTGGTATCGCGCCTATGATGCAGGCTCGCCAGCCTGTTTACCGGCTTGTCCAGAAGGACAAGATGTTTACTCCTCATCTGCTCGTCGTCCCTACAGGCAGCCAGGTTGAATTTCCGAATCAGGATCCTTTCTTTCACAATGTTTTCTCGCTGTTCAATGGAAAACGGTTTGATCTCGGCCTTTATGAATCGGGGACGAGTCGGTCCGTGCGGTTTGACCGCGAAGGGGTCTCCTACATCTTCTGCAATATTCATCCGGAGATGGGCGCCATCGTTCTCGCGTTGAATACTCCTTATTATGGAATCTCGAGCGAAAGCGGCCTCGTAGCTCTCCACAATGTCCCCGCGGGAAGCTATCGGCTGAATGTATGGAGTGAGAATGGACAGCTCGCGAATCCGGAATTGTCACAGAAAATCGTACAGGTCTCGACCGATGCCGTACATCTCGGGAACATAACCCTTCAGACGACGACTGATCCACTGGCGCATCACAAAAACATCTTCGGCGAAGATTATGAGCCGAGCCGCGAACCGAAATATTAGATATAGCTGATCGGAACAGCGCGGCTTTTTGGGAACATGGTCAGCAATGACCGTGCGTATAAGTAACCGGAGAATCCACGGTTATGTCTTGGATTGCGAACGCAGTCTCCTTTGCGGGCAACCTCTAAACCTCCGCAGCACTCAATACCATTCAGTCTTTATAGACTCCGAAACACGGCCCGGAGTTGCAGGTCAATAACCCACAACGCTCAATCTGGGCCATTTGCCGGATCGGGATGTCTGACCTGCCTGCTAGAGAATGCAGACAGAACTAGTAAATCTCGTAGTATTCCTCGCTCTTCTGCAATGCTACGTTGAGGATGCATCGACATCGCGGAGCGCAGCGTACGTGTAGAGCAGCTGATTCGACTGAGGAGAAATTCAATCGAGTATGAATTCGCCACTATTCAACCCGTTTGAAAATTTGCCGAGAACCGGCCGTGGGATTTATCGTGCTCTAGGCCTTATCCCAATGTGTTTGGTTTGCCTGGTTGGCGTGAGTGCAGCACGCGGGGAAGTGGCGCTTTTGGTTGAAGAACCATATGGATTTTTCGGAAGCATAAATCCAACCGGCCATTCGGCAATCTATCTCAATCACGTATGCGCGGAGTCGCCTACGCTGTTGCGCCGCTGCCAACTGGGCGAAACGGGTGTGGTGATCAGCCGCTACTCTCGTATTCGGAGTCTGGACTGGGTGGCAATTCCCCTGCTGCCATATCTATACGCCGTCGAACAGACTGCAGACGTCCCCCAGTGGGCTGAAGCGGACTCGGTTGCGGAGATGAGGAAGACATACGCGGAAGCTCATCTGGCATCGCTTGTTTCGGCAACCAAGGGATACGATACGAAAAATGTATGGCCGCAGCTCCTGGGAGTTGCGTACATTCGAAAGATTTACAGCTTCGAAATTGCCACGACCGATGAGCAGGATGATCTTTTGATCGCCGAATATAACGGTAAAGCTAACCTCAGCCACTTCAATCTATTTACGAACAACTGCGCTGACTTCTCTCGTCGCCTGCTCAATTTCCTCTATCCCCATGCAGTTGGTAGAAACATCATCGCAGACATCGCCATAACAACCCCCAAACAGCTTGCCAAATCGCTGGTGAACTATGCCCACCGTCACGATGAGCTCGAATTAAGCGAAGTTGTGATCCCCCAGGTCCCCGGCACTATTTCGCGAAGCCGCAGGCCGCGAGGAGTCGTCGAATCTCTTTTGAAGACAAAAAAATATGCAGTTCCTATCGCGGTCTTTCATCCCTACGTCCTGGCTGGTATCGCGGTAACTTATCTCACAAGTGGTCGATTCGAGTTTGCAAAAAATGCGCCGGAGATCCCCGTTGCGGATCAGGAGCAGACCCTTCTATCTGGCAAGGCGGACGTCACTCTCAAAGCGCTTGAGGCATCCTCGCCATAGCCTCGAGCCGCACCCGCCGTTGGGGCCAACTGATGTTGAAGTCGCCTCCTTCGGGAGAGAGACAAATTTTTGTGGTAATGCAGATGGCGTTCCAACTGAAATCCGTGTTGGGAGTTTTAAATGGACCGGCCGCGAATTTTGATTGCAGACCACGACAGTCTGGTTGCAGACGCTCTGAAAGAGCTGATAGAGCCCGACTATTCGGTCATTAAACTCGTTACGGATGGAAAGACCCTGCTCTCGGATGCAGTGGAAGTGAAGCCCGACGTGGTTCTAATGGACATGGATATGTCGTTGTTGACTGGGTTCGATACAGGCCAGGAACTTCGGAAGCTTTTACCCAAGACAAAGCTCATTCTTCTCGCGACGAATGATGCCCCCGAAATTGCCTCAAAGGCGCTCCGCCAATGGTCGTCTGGCTATCTTCTCAAGAAATCCGCCGCCCTCGAGTTGAAGCAAGCCATCGGCGAAGTCCTGCGCGGACACTCCTATGTGACGCCCAGCATCGCACAGAAGCTAATTGATGAGCTCATCCATACCCCTCAACAGAGCCGAGCTAAAGAATTGACAACGCGTCAGCGGCAGGTCTTACAACTCTTGGCTGAAGGCCGCTCGATGAAAGAAGCAGCTGAGATCCTGAACATCGCTGTGCGGACCATAGCCTTTCACAAATATCGCATCATGGAAGACTTTGGGCTGAGGACGAACTCCGACCTGGTTCGCTTCGCCATGCGAGAACACCTTATTTCGGATGTCTAGTAGCGCCCTCCCATTCCAGTTCAAGAGATGCAGAAGTAGCAAAAATGAGCCGTGCCCCAAACATCGATGGCACGGCTCACAGTTGGCAACGCTCAATTATCGCTTGGGAGATAATCCAAAAGTTACTGAAAGCATAATGCTGCGTCCGGGAAGTACGCTGATATTGTCGCCACCAGCGATGGGTGTCGCACCCGTGGTGGTGAAGGGGTCGGTGTAGGTGGTACCGTTGGAGGCGATCGTCTGGGTAAGAGCCGTGCCTGTGATGGCGTCGCCGGTGATATTGTGTTCGTTGAACAGGTTGTTGAAGCTCAAACGGATCTTGGTCTGGTCGAAGCGGCCGTTCGTTCGAATCGTGTAATTGAAGTAGGCGTTCGTCTGATTGAACGGGTTGATGGTGGCCTGGTTGTGATAGGCGCCATTGTCCTGGTAAAACGTGCCGACACGCTTGTTGAACATACCAAGGTCCCAGCCCTTGCGCTGATACGTGACACCTTCGGCCTCGGTGTCGGAGGGCGTGTTAGCGACCCAGAGACCGGAGGGCGCGGTGACGATGATCGGCGCACCAGTGCAGTTGGCTGGAGCGCACGTCACGCTCAAATTGCCAACGTAGGTGGCACGACCAACTGAGGCGTTGAGATAGACACTCAGGCCGTGGGCGACGTAGATGTTGCTCTCCGCCTCGAAGCCCTTGGTGATGGAACTGGGCTGGAGGAAGTAGACGGGCTCGCCCGTGGGATCGAGCGTGGAGGAGTAGCTGTTCTGGAAACGGATGTGATAGAAGTCCGCATCGAAGGTCACACGCTTGAGCTTCAGTACCGTCCCGGCCTGGTAAGTGGTGTTGCGCTGCTGCTTGGGCAGGGTCTTGACAGGCGTGCCCGTTGGACCCTGGGTGTAGTCGAAGACCTTGCTGGGAGGAACGACGCTACCGGTGGCGATTTGACCGTAGATGGACCAGTTGCTCCTCAGACGGTAGTTCGCGTCGACTGAAGGCAGCCACGCGGAGTAACTGCCGCCGTTGGTGATGAAGGTATTGGGATTGTTGGTGCCGAGACCGCCGATGGTCTTACCATTGTCGGCGTACTGTTTTGTGGCGATGTCGTAATAGGCGAATTTGGTACCGGCGGTAACGTTCAGACTCTTCGTAACATGGACCTCGTACTCGGCATAGGGCTGGTAGGAGTTTGTCCAATACTGCTCGTTGAAGTTGGAGAGCGCCTGATCGGTCCAGTGGTTCAGCGGGTCGCTGGGGAACTGGTGACGACTGGTGGCGGCCCACTCATACCAGAAACCGGCGCGGAGAATACCGAACTTCGAGACCTGGCTGAGTGTTGAGGTCTCGCCATATTTGCGATAGCTGTTGTACTTGTCGACGCCGCAAGGAATGGCCGTAACGCCCTTCTTGGTGACTGCAACGTTGCATGGGGCAATGGCGATGCCATTGTATGTCTTCGATCCATTGATGGTTGTGGCATAGGTGATCGGCGTGGCGTTGGAGTACTTTTCGCTGTTGTCGTAGTTGTAGGTGTATGGCTTCAGATCGAGGACGATGTTGTGGCCCAGGTCGCTGTGCACACCGACGTACTCGAAGTCGGTAGGCACATGGTAGTAGTTGTACTGATTGTTGAGATAGTTGACCGGATCTGAATTGTCAGTAAGAAGAAAGTTGAGGCCCGCGCCGGCAAACGGAGCAAGTGCGCCGGTGCAGGTGTAGCCGGTGGTAGCGCCGTACATCTGGCAACGCGTGGCGCTGAAATTGGGTGTGTTGGCATCAAGCCAGATGACGCCCGAGAAGCCCGTGAGGATCGTCTTGTCAGAGATCTTGTACTGGGCCTTTATATCGCCGCCGTTGCGGGTTTGATGGTTGAAGGTCTGATAGCCGTCGGATTGTAGGTGGTGGATGTCGAGTTGAAAGTTGAACTTCTTGTTGGGAAGCACGTCGGAGGAGTCAAATTGGCCGTCGTAAAGATAGGTATTGAACGACCCGTAGGCGAATTGGCCGCGGACATTCTGGACGGGCGACATATCTTTGGAGAGTAGGTGGATGGAGCCGCCAGAGGGCGTGGGCCCAATGGTGGAGGCAGTGCCGGGACTGCGGTCGAAGTCGATGCCGCCGAAGAACTGCGCAGGAAAGAAGGCCCAGGAATGGTGACTTGGGGTGTTGGTGTCATAGAAGGGGATGCCATCGAAATCGATGTCGTAGTTGCCGTCTGGAAAGCCGCGGAAGTAGGTACTGGACTGGCCGAGGCCGACACCGTTGCCGTTGAGAGTAAAGGTCCCGGGCGCCATTGCAACCGCTTCACCGTAGTCGGCCACAGGTGAGGTGAAGTTCTGGATAAAGGTAGGGCTGATGTAAGTACGCGCAGAGGTGGCTTCAAGCGAGGCGTCCATGGGAGCGAGCGCGGCAGCAATGGACCCGAGGGAGTTGGCCTCAACCGTGACCTGCTGCAAGTCGCCGCCGACCTTCAATGCGACAGAGAAGTCCTGGTCCTGCCCGGCGTTAAGTTGCACTGTGCGGCGGTTGAGGTCGAAACCGGGGGCCGAGACTTCTATGGTGTAACGGCCAGGAGTCAACCCGCCGAGGGAATAGTGGCCTTGTGCATCGACCTTGACGCTCCGGGCATTGCTGGTCGACTCATTTTTTACGTTTACGGTCGCGGTTTGAAGGACGTCACCCCTGATATCCGTGATGGTACCGGTGATGGTGGCGCCGGTCGCTTGAGCATGCACCGCCTGCGGCGCGGCAGCTAGGAAAAAAGAACATAGACTAAGCAACAGTGCGATGCTCCAACGATAAAGTGTAGTTTGAGTCACAGATATTCCTCCGGTAAAAGTTGCAATTAATCGAGTACGGCGCTTAGCTTGCAGCGAAATGTGCGAGGCGATGCACCGAGTGCTCCTTATAGCTGAGGAGCTGCCGCGGGAAGACCTAGCTTGCGACGCGTCTCTTCACGCGCTGCTGCGAGGTCTCGTTGAAAATCAGGGGAAGCTACCATTGAGCCAAAGATCGCGTAGGCGGCCCTGTGACTTGCCTCAATGTCACTGGCGTAGTGAACACCACAGACAAGCCGATTGTGGACATAGTCGTCGGCGCGATCCAGGATCTGTTGGCGTTTCTCGGGGACAAGTTGCACGAGAGTAAAGGCGAGTAGATAGCCGGAAAGCGAATGGCCGCTCGGGTACGAAGTGGGCTCCGGGTTGAGTGGGCAAACTGGGTGAAGTGTGCTGTCAACCTGATAGGGGCGCGGACGGCGATAGAGCTTCTTGAGCGGACCGCCTGCCGCACTCTCTTCCTTTCGTACTCGGTCGGAGAGCGATGCCGTGATTGGTAAAGCCGCAGCGGTAAACTCCGGGCCCATGACGGTCTCGAAGACAAAGATGTCTTCTTCATGATCGTCAGCCTGGGCCTGCGCGATTTGCGCGGGTGTTCGCACAGACTCGATACGATGTAACTCTGTAAGTTCGGCCGCAGTCGTAGCTGAGCCACGGGAAGGAGGCGGAGATAAAATCAGATTAAGGTGAAGCGGCAGCGGATCGATGTAGTAGGCGGCCTGGCTCGAGGATGTTTTAGACGGTGCTTCCGTTGCTCCAGAGTTCGTCGCAACAGAGTTCTGCCCCAATAAATCTGCCGATGCAAACAAGACGATCAGGTTTGCAATCAGTTTTTGTTGTGTCATGGTGAGACTGAGCGTAAGGTCGCTTTGTGAATGCCGGAACTCAGGAACGTTACAGCACCATCAATTTCGCAGTTAGAGAGTGGATTTTTGGAAATTCCACTTGAACTTAAGATTGATTTAAGTTTTATTTCAGCAACCTTAATCAGCAACCTTAAGGATAGGGCCTTTTAGTAGGACATCAGCTCGACTGAAGAACCCCCACCTTCACAGGGAATTTGATCTGGAAGACAGAGCCCTCTAAAGGTGTGCTCTCCACCGTCAGTTCTGCACCATGGGCATCGGCGATCCATCTCCCAATAGAAAGACCCAGGCCACCGCCCGCAGTTGATTTTCTCTCTCGAAGATCGGCTTGATAGAAGCGGTTGAAGACCTGCAAACGTACGGCCTCCGACATCCCTACGCCGGTATCGCGCACGGTTACGAACGCGCTGTCCCCGGCCAGTGAGACCTCGACTCGAATTTCGCCAGACTCCGGCGTGTAACGAATTGCATTGTCCAGAAGTATTCCAAGCAAACGCTGCAACAGTAGTTCATCGCCTTCGATATAAATCGTCTCAGATGGAAGATACCAGTCCAGCAGAATGCCGCTGGACTCCGCCAGATCCTCTACACGTCTACAACCGCTGACGACTAACTCGCAAAGGTCGATCCTTTTGAAGGCGACTTCATGGACAAAGTTATCGCTTTGCGCGAGCGAGAGAAGCGCGTCCAGCAAAGTAGAAGCTGTTCGACACTCCATTACGACCTTGCCAAGCGCGTCGCGATATTCGTCTTCCGAGCGATGCCGGTGGAGAGACAACTGTGCCGTGGCAAGCATCACAGTGATTGACGTTCTAAGATCATGCGAAGCATCTGCTGAAAACTGGCTGAGTCGGGAGACTGCGACTTCCAATCTCGCCAGCAGTTGATTCCACGCCACAGCCAGATCGCGAATCTCATCTTTCGCCTGCGGAACCGGCAGGCGCTCCGAAAGATTGCCGATTCCAATGCCTAAAGCCGCACGCGTTACTCGATCAACAGGCTTCAATGCGTGCCTACTCAGAAAGTATCCGCTGAAGGAGGAGAGAATCAATAACCCTGGCATGAAGAGAAGAAGAGCGTTGCGATAGGTCCGCAGAATGTAGGCCTCCTCCTCCAACGAGCCCCCGATGTGGAGTCGGACCATGTGGCCGTCCAGAAGGATCTTGTGACACATGACAAGCACGGACTGCTTGTCGAGAATCACGGAACTGAACACCGGGTGTAGGCAATCGTCGTTAGAGGGAAACGCCCAGTCTCTGCCGATCCCGTCCGAGGGGAAGAAAAGGCTGCCGTCGAGATTGTGGATATGAAATAAATTTCCTTCGTGGGTTACCAGGGCATAATTTCTAAGCTGCTCGCCCAGCGGCACGGAAACTCCCTTTGCTCTATTCTCATTGAGCAGACTGATCAACCTGTCTTCACGTCCCTGGAGATGTGTCTTTTTTCCTTGAAGCAGCGCATACTCAAGAGCTCCGAAAGACATGAGACCAAAGATGAGAAGGCCCGCTAGAGTGACCAGCAAGTAGAGAAGCATGAGTTTAGCTCGAACGGAAAGGGCATGCACCTTACACCGCCACAAACATGTAACCGGATCCGTGCACCGTTCTGATCAAGGGCTGCCCATGATCGGACTGATCTTCGAGCTTTGATCGCAGGCCGTGGATATAAACATCCAGAGTATTTTCCTTTACATCCCTTGTTTTTCCCCAACCCGCTTCGATCAGTTGTTCGCGAGTAGTAATTTGCCCCGGCCGCCGAACAAGAGTTTCGAGCAGATAAAACTGCTTCCGAGTGAGGGCAATCTCTCGACCGAGACGCATAGCTATGCGGCGGTTTCGATCGAGCGTGACCCCTCCCGCGCTCGCCAGGGGTGGTTCAATCGTCGCAACGCGTCTCGCGATGGCCCCAACCCGCGCCAGGAGAATCTCGAGAATGAATGGTTTGACAAGGTAATCGTCCGCACCCAGATCGAAGGCTTGCAATATCTTCGGGACCGCATCCACCGCCGTCAAAACGAGGATCGGCGTTTTGCAGCGTTTGGCGCGCACTTGTTCAAGAACTTCGAATCCATCCATCTCCGGAAGAAGTATATCCAGCAAGGCAGCGTCAAACTTCCCGGAGAGGAGCATGTGCGATCCTTCTCGCCCATTATGCGAGATAGCGACACGATGCCCATCTTCAGTCAGTGCGCGATCGACCAGACTGGCAATTCTGTTGTCATCTTCGATGACCAGTACATTCATTCTTGGAGAACCACTGCTTAGCGTAAGACAATTCGTTCGCCCGCTGTATTAATAAACGATCAAGATGATGACTTCCGATTTGCGGCACCATTTAAGCGCGGCAGCCCTGGTTCTATCTGCGAACGCTGAGATATCATCGGCGCCCGCCAGAGCCGGAATCCCAAATAAACTCGAAAAGGTCTGGTATGTTTTTGAAACGAAAAATCGACCATCAACAAACCATCTTTACCACGCATTCCACCACAAACTCACCACAAAAACACCACCATTTTGTCGTTCAATTTGGCAAAAACCCCTGCAAAAAGCGTCGCTCCACAACACCAGGAAAAGATAGACGGCTAAGGCTGATTCAGATTGCGCCCTAACCCTCCTTATATGGAATCCAAACCTGCATCGACGCAGACTCCCGATTAGCCCATGCATAGTAAGGAATTAGCTTCACTGTAGTCGGACTCTCCGGGGCCTTCGGAGTAGAAGCAGGGAAGTACAGCTCCATATCCGTCGCAGACTTGCTAATCATCGCCGGATGACTCAGAACGATCACCCCATCCAGCAAGCCAGGCTCGAAGCGCGCAACAGTCGCCCCACCAAGAGGTACGGTGTACCCCGCGAGATTCATCCCCACGCCATGGTCGGGCTGATCCAAATGCTCCATGCAAAACACGATTGGCCCACGCTGGAACGCCACCCTTCCACGGTCCTCGGTCACCGCAGGATTCGCCTTCAGTAGGTGCGTCGTCATATCGAAGCTCAAATCGATCGTGTCATCTTTGGCCCAGCGCCTGCGAATCGCAAGATATTCACCCGGCTTCGCTCCTGCGAACTCTTTGCCGTTTACCTTTACGGTGCTCTTTGTCGACCAGCCGGGAATTCGAACATACATGACGAATTCCCTCGGAATCACGGGGCTAACGGTAATCTTCACATCACCGCTCCAAGGATAGCTCGTCTTCTGCTGGACTTTCAGCCCCGTACCATCATGCAGATGCCAGTCCATCTGCGAGTTGTCGTACAGATGAACATAAACTCCATCCGAATTCGTGCTGTAAAAGTATCCTGACAAGGATGCAAATGTGCGCTCGAGGTTCGGTGGACAACAGGTTGTGTCGTACCACGCATTGCGAATCTTGCCCTCTACCAGATGCCTGTCCCTCGACTCCCCTGCAGGGTCGAAAGCAAGCGGATTGCGATAACAATAGGTCTTGCCGTCGAGCGACATTCCCGAGTTGATGCCGTTATACAGCGCCCGCTCGATCACGTCGGTGAACTTCGCGTCTCCCGACGCGGCGAGCATACGCCAGTTCCACATCATGTTCCCGATCGCCGCGCAGCTTTCCCCATAGGCCTGCGCATTCGGGAGTTCGTATGGATCGCCAAAGGCCTCACCGGCGGCACGTGCGCCGACGCCCCCGTTCACATACAACTGATGGGCGGTTAGATCATTCCAGAGCACATTCAACGTCTTCCAATAGGCCTGATCCCCGGTCTCAAGGTAGAAATCGGTGGCACCGCAACATGCGTACATCGCTCGCACCGCATGCCCTTCGAGCTTTGTTCGCGATGTAAACGGAATTCCGCAGTACATATAAACAATCTGCTGCGGCCTCAAGGGTACGCGCTCATCGCCATGCAGGATGTATCCTGCCAAGTCAACGTACTTGCGATCGCCCGTCGTCCGAGAGAGCTCTATCAATGCCATCTCAATCTCTGGATGACCCGACACAATCGCCTTCTGGTTTGCGCCCGGCCCGTAGTTCGGAATCAGAAAATTATCGACAAAACGAATCCCAGCGTTGAGCAATGTCGGATCTCCCGTCGCCCGATAATATGCGATCGCACCCTGTAGCATGTGGCCGATGCAATAAAGTTCGTGCCCCGTCGTCTGGGTGTCGTACCGCATGCGCAGCGGCTTTCGATCGCCGTTGTAGTAGGTATTCAGATATCCGCTGGGCTCCTGGATAGCGACGACATCCCGAATCATTGCATCTGTCGTCTTCCTCAGCTCGGCGTCATCGGCGACCTGTAACTGAAACCCAACCGCCTCAGCCCATTTGTAGATGTCTGAATCCGAGTAGACTGGCCCCTTTTGTGGTTCGGACGACTTACCTTCGAGTCGCAGAAAGTTATCCATTCGTCCATGTTCAAGGAGCTCGTCATGCATGCTTGGAATGCTCGCGACCAAGTTCGTCCTGCGTCGTTGCGACCAAAATCCGTCTTGAATCACGACCGCTCGCACAGGCACGGTTTTTAGTTTGGCATAGGGAGAATTGGACAAGTCGATTACGCCAGCATCCTTCCAATCCGTTTTCTTCCCTTTAGTTGGCTCTGGTTTATTCGCAAGAAAAGAAAGGAATCCACCGCTCTTCGGCTGAGCATATGCGATGGCGGGAGGGATCACCGACGCAGCTGCTTTGATAAATTTGCGGCGCGAAACTTTGAGTTTCATGGTGAGCTCCGTGAATTCTTGAGGATTTGTTGTATGTCATCGCATGATCACTGGTCAAGAGAACGTTTTCCAACCGTCCGCCGCCGACCCCTCTATAGGCCGATGTTTACTCCGTCAGTCGGTAGGGAAGGCTAAATCGTCCGATCTGCAAGATCTGTTGATCACCAGGAGGCCAGAGGCGAAAGGATTCTACCCGACTCCCCTGTGGCATCCGATGCGCGGTAGCGGTGCCACGCTCCGTTCCATTGGTCGCCTCGTAGAACTTGACGACGAGTCCTTCGTCGGTTCGCTGCCAGCCGAAGACGTAAGAGCCTGGAGTGAGAACGATTTCGTCTATCGTTATCGGTGACTGGACGAGGAGATAGTGAGAGTACTTGCCGTCGGCGGAGTACCCCGCAGTAATAAGGACCACTCCCGCAATGACTTTTCCGTGAGAATTGATGATCCCGGAAGCGGTGCGCATCTCGGTTTCGATGCGTTCTTTCTCCACGGGAGCGCGCAACGGCAACGCAGTGTTAAGTTCCTCAGATGTGGCGGAACGCCAACCAGGTTTGGATTGGGTCCCCACCGAAGGTGGAACTAGCATCAGAAGAAGAAGGGCGGCGAGGGAAAACTTCATAGAGGAAGCCTTATTTGAAATGTACAAGACCACGCTGAATAGCGACGGTGGCCGCGTTTGTGCGGTCACTGACGCCAAGCTTACTCAACAGGTTATTGACATGGGTTTTGACCGTTGCCTCAGAGATTGCAAGATCGGACGCGATCTCCTTGTTGGCCCGACCCGCAACAATGCGCTCGAGAACTGCGAGTTCCCGAGCGGTTAGATCTTGTGTGCCCATGCGCTCAGCAAGTTTTTCCGCGATTGCCGGCGAGATACTAGTCTTGCCTGCGTGGACTAGACGGATGGTGCTGAGCAAATCATCGATAGTCATTCCCTTAAGCAGATAAGCCTTGGCTCCGGCTTGGAGCGAGCGGAAGATATCTTCGTCGCCATCGAAGGTTGTCAGGACGATAAACCGCGCCGTTGGATTCTCTGCACGGATGCGGGTTATGGCTGCGACACCGCCCAGTTTGGGAAGTTGCAGGTCCATGAGGGTGATGTCCGGCTGCAAGCTGCGATGGAGTTCGACGGCCTGAAGGCCGTCGCTCGCTTCACCAACGATCTCGATCTCCGGCATGACTTTGAGGAGAGCGACTAAGCCCTGACGCACTACATGGTGGTCGTCTACTACAAGAGTCCTGATTCGATCTGTCATGCCTTCATTCCTTTCCGTTCGAAAGCGGTATGGCAAGCGTGACTGTTGTACCACTCTCTGGAGAACTCTTCACGTTCAACCTTCCGCCAATCTGATTGGCGCGTTCGCGCATTCCTTGAAGTCCGAAGTGCCCCTTTGCAGGCAGAGTTGGGTCAGATGCATGAAACCCACTTCCGTTGTCGAAGATCGTCATTGTGAGTTCATTTGGATGATAGCGCAGACGAAGCGCAACACGGGTCGCTCTGGAGTGACGGGCTACATTGGCAAGCGCTTCCTGTGCGATCCGGAACACTTCGTTTTCGATATTAGAAGTGAGAGCCCGGTAAGTGCCCCCGATGTCTAGTTCCGTTTTCAGGTGTTCGGTCGCGCTTTGCTCCAGGAGGCGTGTGAGCCGCATTGGCAGTGTGGTCTGTGTATCGGCTGCTCGGAGATCCCATATGCTGCGACGGGCATCTGCAAGCCCTTCCCGAACGAGATCCAGGGTTCGATCGACCTGATGACTTGCCTCGAGCACTTGAGACTGCGCGAGCAGATGGGCAGTTAGCTCAAGCTGCATTGAAACACCGACGAACCCTTGCGCCAGCGTGTCATGGATCTCGCGCGCGATGCGGTTGCGCTCCGCGAGGATCGCGTTGAACTGTGAACGAATCGCACGGACACGCATGGTATATACCGCAAAGACAATGCCGGCCAGCAGGAGCGTGACGAATCCCGAAAACCAGAGTGTGCGATAGAACGGCGGCTTGATGACGAATGCGATTTCTGCGCCTGGTTCGTTCCAAATTCCGTCTTCATTGGCAGCCTGGACCCGGAAACGATAATGTCGCGGCGGAAGATTGGTGTAGTAGGCATTTCGGCGGGAACCGGCCTGCGTCCACTGTTTGTCGAACCCCTCGAGAATATAACGATAGCGCACTCTGGAAGGCGAGACGTAGCTAAGACCCGCATATTCGAAGGAATACCGTACATGACCTGGCGAAATGGGTATCTCTGTCCCCGTGCCTTTCAACTCAGTATCGTCAACCGTGAAGCGTTCGATGACGACGGACGGTGGAGTATGATTTTCGCGCAGATCAGCAGGGTTAACGATAGCTACACCCTTGCGAGTCGCGAACCATAGATGCCCATCGGCCGCCTTCCAGGCGCTGGGATGCCCGCTGGAAGACGCCTCTTCGGATGGCATTCCGTCGGAGGAGCCGTAGGTTACGACGTGAGGGTTACATCCCGGCGGCTCTCCACAGGCCATGAGCTCGGATGCCAGAACGCGCATGACCCCACGGCTCGAAGTGAGCCACAGGTAGCCGCGGGCGTCCTCAAGAATCGCATCGATCTCACGAGGAAGATTTTGCGCAAGGATGGGAGAAAAACCGTTCGCAGAGGAGCGGCTAAGCCCGCCATCCTTTGTACCAACCCAAAGCGTATGGTTTGGATCTTCCAGCAGGGAAGTGATGACGTCGCTCGAAAGTCCCTGGGTCTTCGTAAATATAGTCAATTTACCGTCTCTGATGCGGACGAGGCCATCCAGCGTGCCGACCCAGAGATCATTGGAACTTGACCTTAACATGGCCCCAATCAGATCACTTTTCAGGCCATCGGCTCTGGACAGGATGGTAAAGTGTGCGCTTTGACGGTGGGCAAGACCACGCCGCGTGCCGATCCACAGGCTTCCATCACGGTCTACGAAAAGAGAGCGGATGAAGTCGTCCGGTAATCCATCGGCAGAACTGTAAGACTCGATCTTCTCGCCGCGCAGGTGATTGAGACCGTCTGGTGTACCGACCCAGAGGGAGCCATCTTGATCCGCGGCCAACGTAAGGATGACATCGCTGAGCAAGCCATCCTTCGTTGATAAATGACGGGTTTGACCATTTTCATAACCGAAGAGGCCCTCGTCCTTGCTGCCCAACCAAACGGTTCCGTCAGCGGTTTGTGCGATTGCAGTAATCGGATGACCCAAAAGCGAAGGCAGCGTTTGGAATTCCTGCTGTCGAAGGATATGTAGCCCAGTCGTATCGGAACCGACCCAGAGATTATGTTCTCGATCCTCGAACATTGTGAGGATGGATGTGGCACCTAGGCCAGGTTGTATCTCAAGTCGCGAGTTGTCGGCTGTGGGTGCAAACGATAACGCAACAAGACCTTGATCGGTGCCGACCCACAGAATCCCCCAGGAATCCGCGAGAAAGGACTGCACACGTGTTCCGGGTAACTCGTGACCGCTACGCCAGGTTCGGAGACGGCCTTTGTTCCACAGCAGGAAGGCCCTGCGCGTTCGCACCCACAGCGAGCCATCCTTAAGTGAACCCAGACCTTCGATCGGCTCCGTCGGGAGGCCGGAGACGGGGACTGCGTGCAGATGCTCCTGGCTATAAGAAAAAAGCCCAGTTGGAGTCGCAAGCCATAGGGTGTTGTCCGGCCCGGAGCCAAGTGCGGAGGCCGAAAACGTTAGCGGAATGAACTTCTCTCCGTCATACCTTGCGAGACCGCCACTGGTAAGTACCAGCAACAAACCGTCGCCGGTTGGGGCAAGCGATAAGACCACGGAAGACGGCAGTCCGTCAGCTTCTGTGTAACGGCGAAACGCACCCCCGGCGTATCGCAGAAGGCCGTCCGATGTTCCGATCCAAAGATGCTTACTTCGATCTTCGGCAAGGCAGCATGTATCGTTGCTGGCGAACGCCGAGTCGTTCTCCTGATTGAATACGGTGAACTGAATGCCATTGAAGCGGGCGATGCCTTCTTCGGTAGCGATCCAAAGGTACCCATCGTAAGTTTGGAGGATCTGGTGAACACTATTCTGCGGAAGACCGTTCTCTCTTGACCAGGCTTGATGCCCTAGGACACCCGAAACGGGTGGCGCCGCATGACCAGACTTCTGCGCATGGGCCTCTGTGCCGATGGCTGCGACAGCACACAAGACCAGCAGAAACGCGGGGAAAAATGGTCGGGAGCTCGAAAGGTTCATTCGACTTGGCTCCTGCATGTTAAGGCATTCAGGTCCACATAGCTGCATAAAAATAGGCTGCGGAACAATTGCCGTCTCTTGCCGCCCGTCGTACCAGGAGGGCCGATCGATGGATTCGGCATTGATTCGAAAGAAAAAGGGACTGTAATGGTCAGCGGTAATGGTCAGCGCATGGATGCCAAAGGCGCACCGCTAGGATTCGAGGGCGATAGGCGTCAGATTTGGGAAGGAAGATCTTTTGACAAATGCCCGAGGCAGATTAAAAGGCCTCCGCGGCCCGAGGGTAATTTGGGGATGGAGACCAGGACCCTTGGTTCATTGGAGGCGCGCGGCCTGTGAAAAGTTAACATAGTCGCGACCGACATAGAGACGGTATCCGGCACCACCGGGCGATGGCAGCACCTGCAGAGGAGTGGGACGACGCAGGTCGGCATCCTTGGCGGAGCGGACGGAGAAGAGATCATGGCTTCCAATATCCATGACGACGAAAGCATTAGAGGCCAGGAAACCGCACCCATATGCCCCCGGTTCAAGTCGATGGCCTTCAATGTTGATAGGTGTTTCAGTGATGAGATAGGCCTGATATTTTTCCTGCACAGAACTTGAGTAGCCGGCTGTGTCCACCAGGGTCACAAGGAGGAAGGCGTCTTTCGCGAATTGAACTCCACCAGAGTTTCTCGCCTGAATTGGCGCGCTCTGACCACGAAAAAAGACCGCGTCGGGAAGAAGTTTCCCCGCCTCCGAAGCGGTCAATACTTTTGGCGACACAGTACCAGGGCCATTCTTGTCAGGACCGGCTTGAGAGGCTGCAGACAAGGCAGGTACGGCAATGGCGAGGAAAAGAATGGAATGCATCGGTTTACGGAGCATGATCGGGCCTCTTGTAAATCCCATCCTACATGTGCGGAGAAGGGTCCCCCATTCCGTGTTCATACTGCTAACGACGAGATCCCTTGCGAGCCGCCCGCAGGTGTGGAAATTCTGATGCGTCTGCCAGATCGTGGCAGCTCGGAGAGGATCAGGTCGAGCAATCATCGCTTCCAATAAAAAGAGGATGGTCTCGCTCAGCCGGTCTCTTGAACAAGAGTGCTGCGGCCTTCGCGAATCCCGTCTGGGCCCATCCCTTTCACTGGAAGCCGCGGGGTCAAGGAATTGATTGAGGGCCTCTCATCTTTTCGTACTATATATATTTGTTGTCCCGTTATACATAGCTGCGATGCGGTAAGAGATCTACGAAACAAACTTTACCCCTCTAATAACTTGAGGCGGACGTGCCCACTTCCTTGGGCGATTAGGCACCTATTTCTTCGGCCCAGTGTCATTAATTGGGGTTGAAAAAGAAATCGCTCATTAGTTTGAGAAATGCTTGACAAGTTTGGCTAGGCTTTAGTAGGCTTCGTTGCGATCAAGAAGTCGGAAACGTTTCCCTGCGAGAAAGCGACCTCATTTCTGGCTTGAGAAGTGTCGCTTGGTGAATAAAGTCGGTAAGGGCTCGATCAGAAGATCTCGATATTAGTTCATACGATAAGCCGCTTATTTCTTTTCGGATTCAGATGGGTTGGGAAAACGTTTACACAAAACAATTTCCACCGAAGAGAAGTCCGCATATGTTGAGGGACCACAAGGCTTTCCTCGATACGTTAGTCAAATTCGGAGGCTGCATTATGCGTCGTTCTCGGTTTGCATTGACACTTATGTTAAGCATGGTTCTGCTGCTCGTTCCATGCGCGTGGGCTCAAGAAAACGCAACCATCGTTGGAACAGTAGTCGATGCTTCCAACGCAGTGGTTCCCAACGCCGAAATCACTCTGACCAACACAGCAACCAGTCAGTCAAGAACGGCAACGTCGAACACTTCGGGAATCTATCTCTTCGCTAACGTGGGCGTTGGTCAATTCACGCTGAGCGCCACAGCAAAGGGATTTCAGAAATACAACAAGACAGACATCGTAGTAAACACCGCGCAGACTCTGAAGGAGGACATCACCCTTACCGTCGGCAGCGAAACACAAACAGTGACCGTCGAGGCGGATGCTCTGACGCTCCAGGCGGAAACCAACGAGGTCAGTAACCTGATCACAGGTGCCCAGGTGACTCAGCTGGCGACCAACGGTCGCAATGTGGTCTCGCTTGCGGCTCTGGGGATGGGCGTGTCCAACACCTTGCCGTCTTTTGGCGGCGTGAATGCTCTAACAGCGGCTAATGGCCTCAGCTTCAGCGGGACCCGATCAACTCACAATATTTATCTCTTGGATGGAGGCGAACTGAATGATCGCGGTTGCGGTGGATGCTTCAGCTCACTGCCCTCGGTCGACGCGTTGGCGCAATTCCAGGTTCTCAGCAGCAACTACGGACCTGATTACGGCATTGGCTCAGGCGGAACCATACTCATGGTCCTCAACTCCGGCAGCCATAACTTTCACGGCGGCGTGTGGGAGTTCAACAGAAACGAGGCCTACAACGCCAATAATTACTTCAGCAACCTCGCCGGCCAGCGACGATCAAAGTTCCGGTTGAATACTTTCGGCGGCAACATTGGCGGCCCACTATGGATCCCGCATGTATACAACGACTCGCGCACCAGAACGTTCTTCTTTGTGAATGAAGAGTGGCGAAAACTTGTTCAAGGATCTACGCCTTCGACGGGCACAACTATCGCCGCCAGTAATTTTCCGGTGGCCGGACAAGATCTGGCATACACCGTCCCATCCAACGGAACGGCCCCAATCGTTCCGGTCACGACTGATCCAGCCAAGCTGGCAATCTATGCCTCGCGCGGCTTGACCGCGGGGCAGCCCTTCCCGGGCAACATCATCCCGAAACAACTGATCGATCCGAATGCTCTCCTCGAAGTCAACGCAGGCACCTTCCCTCATCCGAACTTTGGTACGACTCAGTACGTCTCCTCCATCCCACAACCCACCAATGTCCGCGAAGATGTCGTGCGCATCGACCACGCTATCAACACCAAACTACAGTTGATGGGCCACTATCTTCATGATGATGTGAATCAGACGTATTACCCGCCGCTGTGGGGCATCGCTAACAATTTTCCGACGGTCGGCACGGCCATGCTCAATCCCTCCTGGTCCGCGACCATCAAACTCACCCAGACACTTTCTCCCACCTTGCTCAATGAAACCGCCTTCCTTTATAGCGGCAATACAATCCACCTCACTCCCGTAGGTGTCTTTGCGCAGCCGTCAGGGTGGACCCAGACAACCTTCTTCCCGGCTGGCAACAACAGGCTCAGTCGCATGCCGGAGATCCAACTGGGCGCTCCCTACGGTAGAAACTGGAGTTCAAGCTACTTCCCCTGGAAAAATTCCTTTGAAGGTTATGAGACCCGGGACGATCTGTCATGGAACAAGGGAGTGCACCAGTTCAAATTCGGCTTTAGCTGGCTGCACGCTCCTAAGAACCAGGAACTTCAGGCTAACACCCAAGGCACAGCCGTATTCAACAATAGTTCCTTCTCCAAAGATTCTTATATCAACTTCCTCCTCGGCGATGTCGCCACCTTTACCCAGCTCCAGTTCCTCGCGGGCAAACATTGGGTCCAGAACAACTATGGCTTCTATGTCCTGGATAACTGGCACATTGTTCCCCGGCTGACTCTCAATCTCGGTCTTCGTTTCGACGCTTTGCCGCACACCTATGAGCGATACAACCAGTTTTCCAACTTCGTTCCGGCAAACTACAATACGTCGCTGCCTAACCCTTTCAATACAGACGGCAGCGGCACCCTGAACCCTGCTTCGCTCACGCAATTCAATGGCTCGCCATTCTATCTCAATGGCATCAGCGAAGCTGGTGTCAATGGCTTCCCCCGTGGAGTGGTCAACAACCAATACGACACTTGGCAACCGAGGGTAGGCTTTGCCTATAGTCTCGCTGGAAAGGAACCTACAGTAATCAGAGGTGGTTTTGGAATGTTCTTTGAACGCGTTCAAGGAAATGACGTTTACAACGCTGCACAGAATCCACCGTTCGCGTACCAGCCTTCCGCCACCAACGTCTACTTTTCGAACCCGCACACCAGCGCTTTGACAGGCGCCACAACGACTCAGGCGTTTCCCTCTACGCTGACGAACATAGCGTTCCACTACCCGCCTCCCGGAACCGCGCAGTTTAGCCTGGGAGTTCAACGACAGATTGCCCCATCGGTCATCGGGGTAATTCAGTACGTTGGCTCTGTAGGTTGGACTCAAAACAATGCGCGGGGGATCAATACATTGCCCTTAAGCGATCCTGTGGTAGGTCTGGCAAAGCGACAGGCGGTCGCCACCAACACGACAATAAACGTTGCTGGTCAGGCTCCTATCCTTCCAAATGCGAACCTGTATCGACAGTTCCCCGGCTTTAGCTCAATTACACAGGAAGAAAACAGGACGAACTTCAACTACAACTCTCTCCAGGTACAAGTGCGAATGGAGAACAAACACGGACTTACCTTCCAATTCGCCTACACCTACTCTCACGAGATCGACACGGCGACCAACGATCTCAATACAGTCTCAAACCCGTTCGACATATCGTACGACCGCGCATCAGGGGGATTCGATCGGCGTCAAATCTTCAACGCGAACTACATCTACCAGCTCCCATTTTTCGCTAAGACTGGCAATGCGGCCGAGCGAATATTCTTAGGCGGCTGGGAGGTATCGGGGGTAACGGTTGTGCAATCGGGGATCCCACAATCCATCACCTACAACGGCGCCGACGTCCTTGGTTTAGGTGGCGGCACTACCAACCGTCCGAACATCGTGGGACCCATTGTCTATCCGAAGACGCGGCTCGCCTGGTTTAACAAGAGCGCCTTTGCGGCTCCCGTGGCTCCTTGGGCGGGTGGCGGAAACCAAGGTTTTGGTAACGCCAGAAAGGATGCAATCATCCTTCCGGGCCTCTTCAACTTCAACCTCGCAGCGTTCAAAACCTTTGCATTCACAGAAAGTGTGAAGCTTCAAATGCGATTTGAAAGCTTCAACACCTTCAACCACACAGAATTCCAAAATATCGATGCGGGTACGAACGATGCGAACTTCGGCCAGGTAACCTCTGCCTATGATCCTCGCGTACTACAGCTTGGTGCGAAGTTACAGTTCTGACCTCGATCTCCGTATAGCGAGGGGGTGCCATGGCCTCATTGCCGTGGCGCCCTCTTCATTTCTGACTTCGTGGCGCCTGCGGCGATCGACCCTTCAAGCTTTGCAGCGGCGATTTCGATATACCCTGACCTTCTTTGATGGTCACTAATTGATTGTGTTCGATGCCCGAAAAGCGCTCAATCAATCCATTCGTCCAATGAATCTCAAGATCAGCATGAGTGTTCCGGCCTAGTCCGAAATGAAGTCGGCGATCATTCACGGAGTAAAAGCTCGACTGCCCCATGACAGCCTGAGCCTGCACCTTTCCGCCATATTTGACCAGGACCCTCGATCCAATCGCGCTACGATTTGACTTCGTCCCGACGAGGAACACTTTAATCCAATTCAACTCGCTGTTGAGGTCGTTTCTAAGCAGGGAAGGGGGTTCGTTCAAATTGATGACTACCATGTCGACGTCGCCGTCGTTGTCGAAATCACCAAAGGCGCAGCCTCGACTGCAATGTGCTGCGGAAATTCCGGGGCCCGCCTCTTCGATAAGTTCTTCAAACTTCCCATTGCCAAGGTTGCGGAAGATGAACCGCGGCGTCTTCAACGGATATTCTGGAAACTCTTCTTCTACTTCCGGATAAACGGATCCAGTAACGACTGCTAGGTCCGGCCAACCATCGTTGTCGAAATCTGCGAATCCGGTTCCCCAGCAGATGTAACGAGTTTCAACCCCGAAGCCCGCAGCGACGGTTACATCCGTAAAGCTACCGGCTCCGTCATTGCGATACAGCACGTTGGTATCATCCGAAAAGTGGGTTTTAAAAATGTCGAGATTGCCATCCAGATTGTAGTCGCCGACCGCAACTCCCATCCCAGCCTGCTCAGCGCCATCTGCGCTGAAGGCGATACCGCGTTCGGCGCCTTCTTCCGCAAAAGTAGAGTTATGTTTATTCCGCAATAGGAGGCTTGGGGTTGAATCCGATGCTACATAGAGATCCGTCCAGCCATCATTGCTGAAGTCAGCGGCCACGGTTGTCATCGAATAGGTGCGGGAAGCCTTTGCGATACCGGTCTCCTGAGAGACATCCACGAACGTTCCGTCGCCTTGATTTCTATAGAGGTAGTTACGCGGCATCGGCAACCCTCGGGGTCCACAGTTGACCGCAACGCCTTTGAAGTTGCAGAACGGATTAGCGCCGGGTTTTGGCAATCGATCCAGATGCAGGTCGACATAGTTGGCAACGTAGAGATCCAGATACCCATCGCGATCATAATCGATAAAGGTACATCCTGAACCCCAGCGGGTATTACCTTCATAGATCAGCCCGGCCTGCTGGGTCACATCGGTAAATGTGCCATTGCCATTGTTACGGTAAAGAATATTCTGACCATAGTAAGTGATGAAGATATCCTCAAAACCGTCGTTGTCATAGTCTCCTACAGTTACTCCGCTGGCCCACCCAGAGCGTAATAACCCAGCCTTCTCCGTAATATCGGTGAACGTTCCATCCCGATTATTTTTGTAGAGGCGATTGGTGGAATCTCCTACCGGTTCATCCATGCGAGTACCGCACAATACGAAAATATCCAGCCATCCGTCATTGTCAAAGTCCAGGAAAGCGACACCGCAACCCACCGTCTCGATGATGTAGTTCTTATGCTTGAGCCCGCCGTAGACGACCGGGAAGGTTAGTCCGGCCTGCGCAGCAACGTCAGTGAAGTGAGCAAGGAATGGGATACCGGACGGTTTACCTCTAGGCAGAGGTTTCAGATTTCGGGTCGACACGCCCTGAGCCAAAGCAACTGTCGACGCGGCGCTCATCCACAGAAAGTCCCGGCGCGAGATGTAAGTCTTCGCTTTGCTCATTCGTGGTTAGAGCCTGCGCTTCGGTTTCCCATCATAACTCCCGACTCAAAGAATGCACTCTACTTTGGCACAGCACCTTCACCAGATATCTTCTCAATCAATGAGTCTTCTGTTTTGCTATGCAGTTCCTTTGTTTTGGCGAACTCCTGAGCCGCCTTTTCCTTTTGCCCGAGCACCGTATACAGTCGCGCTAGGCGATAATGCGCGTCGGGCTGTGTAGGATCCAACTGCACGGCATGTAGGAGCGCTGTAACAGCCTCTTGAGTTTTATTTTGGTCGGCGTAGATGCAACCAAGATCAAAATAGGCTAATCGGTTTTCGTCTTGCAATTGAAGCGCTTTCTGTAACAGCGGTTCCGCAGCCTTGTTGTCATTTGTATGGAGCGCAATATCGCCCAGATAAAGGTATGACTGAGCGTAGCCCGGGTTATTCGCGACCTCGATTTTTAGTTCCGGTAATGCTTTGTCATAGTCGCGCTGCTTGTAATAAAGGTAGCCTAGTTCGAAGTGAAGTACAGGCTCCTTCGGCGAGATGCGTGCGGCCGCTTCAAGCTCATTAATTGCGTCCCCCGTCTTCCCCATGCCGTCCAACGCCTCGGCCATAAGCATGTGTGCCTGGACAGCATCAGGATTGACAGCAAGAATGTTCTTGAACTCCGCCAAGGCACAGTCGTACTGGTGGCTCCACAAGCAACTTTGGGCCAAGACATTATGCAACTCTAGATTGGAAGGATCATTTTGGATAGCTATCTGCAAGTAGTGGGCCGCCTTAGCATACTGACGAAGTCCGAAGTAACTCATCCCCAGAAGAATCGTGCTTCTAGGATCTTCCGGTTTTTCTTTTGCCAGCTGCTCGAACGCTGGGATCGCAGCTATGAAATGTCCTTGTTTGAATTCAGCAATGCCCAGGTTAAAAGTGACGTCAGGCTGATCCGGCCTTAGGGCCAGCGATCTGTGGTATTCGACCGTAGCCGGCTCGAGTTTTCCCTGTTGAGCGAGTGCGACACCAAGGTTTCCGTGGATCAAAGCATCTTTCGGATGCTGCTGTTCCAGTTGCCGCCACAACAATTCAGCATCGTGGAATTTGCCCGCTCGCATTAGGTCGGAGGCTTGGAGAGCGAGATCATTTTGCCCGTATAGAGGAAGCACGGTTCCGGCCAGGATTAGAAGGACTGATACTAGACCATTAGGTCGCGAGGCTGTGATCGAGCCCCGGCTCTGAGCGCGATGCATCCGTAGCTTCCGAATGCCGGATCGCATCGCGAGCAAACTCGCGGACATATCGGAGGAGAAAATCATGTTAGAGGATTATCTGCTAAAAAACGGTGCGATTGGAAGTACTGTTTAAGACAATCCGTAAGGTACAGTTTACCGTCACAGTGGCAGAATTATTCGACTTCTTCAAGCAGATTTGGTATGCCATCAACTTTGTTTGAGAGCTGACGCCCGGAATCGGTAAATGCCTCGATTTCCGCGGCGATTAGCCGTATTCAGCCTCACTTCCACCGCATATAATTGGCCCGTTCTGAGACCTTCCCTTTACAGCCGCCAGGAGATTGCTATGCGCATGTCTCACCTCCATTTCAGAGCCCTCTCTAGCCTCCTCATCGTCTCCCTAATGCTGCCACGGCATGCGCATGCTCAGCAGCCCTCCGGCACCCAGCCTTTCCCGTTCATGAATCCAGCTCTCCCGGTCGATCAGCGAGTTAATGACCTCATCGTTCGTATGACTCTAGAGGAAAAAGTCTCGCAGATGCGCGATCACGCCCCTGCTATTCCGCGCCTCGGCATACCTAAATACGATTGGTGGAACGAAGGTCTGCACGGCGTCGCTTTTGCAGGCTACGCCACGAACTTCCCACAAGTTATCGGCATGGCTGCCACATGGGACACCAATCTCGTGCATCGCATGGGCGAGACCATCTCGACCGAAGCGCGTGCCAAGTACAACCAGGCCATGCGCGAGGACCACCATGAGATGTTTTTCGGACTCACGTTCTGGGCACCTAATATCAACATTTTTCGCGATCCTCGCTGGGGCCGTGGCCAAGAGACCTATGGGGAAGATCCTTTTCTCACCGGCCGCATGGGAGTGGCTTTTGTCACTGGCATTCAGGGCGATGATCCCAAATATTTGAAGTTGGTCTCCACACCTAAGCACTATGCCGTACACAGCGGCCCGGAGCCTTCGCGCCATCACGACAATGTCGATGTGTCACCGCACGACCTCGAGGATACTTATTTACCCGCCTTCCGCGCCACGATTACGGAGGCGCACGCTCAATCCGTGATGTGCGCCTATAACGCAATCGACGGAGCGCCCGCCTGCGCTAACACGATGCTCCTACGCGATCACCTGCGCGATGCCTGGCACTTTGACGGCTACGTCGTCAGCGATTGCGCCGCGGTCGCTGACGTCAATACCGGCCATCACTTCGCTTCGGATATGGCCCACGCCGCCGCAGCCGCCGTAAAGGCTGGCACCGATCTTGAGTGCGGCTTTGGGAAAGGGCAAGCGTATCCCGCCCTCATCGATGCCGTGCATCAGAACCTTATTACGGAAGCGGAACTCGACACGGCGCTGCGCCGGCTCTTCACCGCACGTTTTCGACTCGGCATGTTTGATCCGCCTTCCACCTATGCCTACGGTCGCATTCCCGTCAGTGAAAACAACTCGCTGCAGCATCGCCAACTCTCCCTTCAGGCTGCACGCGAATCTATGGTTCTTCTCAAGAACCAAGACATGACGCTTCCGCTCAAACCCGGTATAGGCCACATCGCAGTGGTGGGCCCCACCGCAGAGCTCGTTCAATCCCTGCAGGGTAATTACAACGGCCCGCCGCCATCGCCTGTTTATCCGCTCAATGGGATTGAAAAACGCTTCTCTTCTTCTAAAATTTCCTACGCCCAAGGCTCCAGCCTCGTCGAAGGACTGGCCATGCCGATCGAACACACCGCGCTGCGCCCCGCCAGTGGCCCCGGCGACGGCCTCACCGGCGAGTACTTCAACTCCAAAGATTTGAGCGGTCAACCAGCCCTCAAGCGTACCGACCGAAACATCAATTTCAACTGGGATAAGGTCGTTCCGGTCGCCAGCCTCCAGCGGGATAACTACTCGGTCCGCTGGACTGGCACCTTCACGCCGCCCGCTCCAGGCGACTACAAGCTAGGCGTACGCGTGAACTACTGTTACGCCTGCGAAAACGCTGAAGGCTTCCGCCTTTACCTTGACGAGAAAGTGGTAGTCGAAAGCGGTGCCAAAGGCACCGGCGAACGCGGCGCTGTCATCCAGGCTTCCGTACATTTCGCGGATGCTAAGCCCCATCCCATCCGCCTCGAATACCTCCACGGTACCGGCAGCGCGGGTATCGATCTCACCTGGGACCCGCCTGCGGCAGTCCTCCGCGACGAGGCGGTTCAGGCTGCAAAGCAATCCGACGTCATTATTGCCTTCGTCGGACTTTCACCCTCGCTCGAAGGAGAGGAGATGCCCGTCAAACTCCAGGGTTTCAGCGGCGGTGACCGTACGGCTATCGATCTGCCCGCCGTTCAGGAGGAACTCCTGAAGGCTGTCGCCGCCACTGGCAAGCCGCTGGTCGTCGTCCTGCAGAACGGCAGCGCTCTGGCCGTCAACTGGGCCCAGGAGCATGCCAACGCCATTCTCGAGGCCTGGTATCCCGGCGAGGAAGGCGGGACCGCCATCGCCGAAACGCTTGCCGGCGATAACAATCCCGGAGGACGCCTTCCGGTAACCTTCTATGCCTCGCTCAGTCAGCTACCGTCCTTTAACGACTACTCAATGAAGGGCCGCACCTACCGCTATTTCGCTGACAAACCGCTCTATAGTTTTGGCTTCGGCCTCAGCTACACGAGCTTCACCTACAGCAACATCAAGCTCCCCTCGCCAAGTATCAAAGCCGGCGATTCAGTCACTGTTGAAGCCGATGTAAAGAACACCGGGTCCGCGGCTGGGGACGAAGTCGTAGAACTCTACCTCACTCAACCAAAAGCTTCTGACACTCCCAACCACGTACTCGCCGGCTTCACGCGGGTGCACCTCGATCCTGGCCAGTCCGCCCACGTCGGCCTCACTATCGACCCACGCTCGATCGCCCAGGTCGATTCGAGCGGAACTCGCGTAATAATGCCCGGCGACTACACCGTCTCGCTGGCCGGCGCACAGCCAGGCGAGGCGCCCTCGGTTCAAACCGGAAAATTTACCGTCGCTGGCACAGCAGAACTACCCAAATAGGGCAAGCTCGCAAACCACTTGAATCTCGGAAGAGTAGATGGGGCTCAAAAATGGCAGGCGGCCACTGAAAGGTAGTGCGCGCATCTATAGAACGTCGAGTCGGTTGCAAACAACCCCTAGATTCGGCTCAATTACACGAAGACAGGTCCAGGATCAGTGCGCGACGCTGCTTCTACATCTTGAGCGCCTAAAAGAGATTGCATATACCCCTCCGCCCTTGTTCCCATAGACAATCGCTTGTCTAAGGAAGCAGACGCGATTTATCGCTTGACACCGATTGGCACGCAAGTGCTCAATGGTGTACGACCCTGTAGTCACTCCGAAGGCTTGTTGCAGGGAGAGAGTGCAATGCCTTGAACGTGAGTAACCGCACATGACTCGTCGGCCTTCGTGTTTTGTTATTTTCCCTGTAGCTTGCTCATCGGCTTCTCGCTCGCCGCCACTCTATGCTTCCTCACCCCGGCTCGGAGTAAAGATGTGTGTGTGCGATATCTCCGACAAGAGGTGTCTGGCCGAGTTGCCCCCGGTCCGGTAATTGATCTCCAACCGTTTCTTGAAGATTTCAATGGAGTGAATTGATGTTTCGTTCGTGGTTGCTACCGTTGATCGGTTTCTCCTTCGCCGCCATTTTGCCAAGTGCACAGGCGCAGTCCTTTTATCCCGTCCGATTGGAAGACAAGGCCGCCGTCTATCTTTCGAATGATCGCTTCGACACAAAAGCAGATGGCGTGGCCGACGATACAGCGGTATTGCAAAAGGCGATCGACACGGTTGCCGACACCACGCGCCAGGGGATTGTCTTCATTCCCGAGGGCCGCTATCGCCTGACCCATACGTTATATGTATGGCCAGGGGTGCGTTTGATCGGTTATGGCGAACGGCGCCCAACGTTCGTACTCGCGGCCAACACTCCGGGCTATCAAACAGGACCGTCGTACATGGTGTTATTTGCCGGCGGCAGAACAGGCGAGCAACGTCGCGGAGGCATGCAACGGCCTGCGAATGCTCCTCCGTTGCCGCCAGTGGCCTTTCCCGGAACTGTACCTCCGGCGACAGGCGTCGTGGATGCAAATCCTGGCACGTTTTATTCCGCTATGAGCAATGTGGATTTTGAGATTGGTGACGGCAATCCGGGAGCCGTCGGCATTCGCTTCCACATTGCTCAACACTGCTTTCTAACCCATATGAACTTCCATATTGGTTCCGGCATGGCAGCCCTTCACGATATAGGAAACGAGGGTGAAGATCTCCACTTTTACGGCGGCCAGTATGGAATCATCACAGGCCGCCCATCGCCGGGATGGCAATTTACGCTGCTTGATTCTTCTTTCGACGGTCAGCGGGAAGCTGCGATCAAGGAACATGAGGCGGGACTTGCACTGATACATGACACATTCAAGAACGTTCCAACTGCGATTGAGATCGAACCAAAGCACATCGAGGAGTTGTGGATCAAAAACTCCCGCTTCGAAAACATCTCGGGACCTGCAATTGTCATCAGCAGCGAAAATTCGCGATTGACGGAGATCAACGTAGAAGGCGCACTTTGCGACAAAGTAAAGATCTTCGCCCAGCTTCGCGAGAGCGGGAAGGTGTTCGCTGGTAAAGGACAAACTTATCGTGTCTCCACCTTCACTCACGGCCTCATCTTCGATTCTCTCCGCGCAAAAGGTTCGATCGAAACGCGCATCAACACCGAGACGCTTGCAACTCTTCCGTCGGTTGATGCGCCCGCGATCCACGCTTTACCCTCTCAGACCGGTTGGGCGAACGCGCTTGACCTGGGGGCGAAAGGCGACGGCTCGACAGATGATACCGCTGCGCTGCAGCATGCAGTAGACACCCAGCGCATCATTTACCTTCCCAGCGGTCGCTATCGCCTGACTGACACCCTAAGACTCCGTCCCGATACAGTGCTCATCGGATTGCACCCAAGCACAACCCAACTTGACCTCGCGGACAGTACACCCGGCTTTGATGGTGTAGGACCGCCGAAGTCCATGCTGTTGGCGCCGCAAGGCGGAACCACGATAGTGACGGGTATCGGACTATTCGCGGGGGGTGTAAACAACCTGGCTGTCGCTGCAATGTGGATGGCCGGTAAGGATTCCCTGATGGACGACGTGCGTTTCCTCGGCGGCCACGGAACCAACAACGCTGACGGCACACGCATGAATCCCTACAACAACACGCACAGCGGCGATCCGAACGCTCTCTATCGCTGGGATGCGCAATATCCGAGCCTATGGGTGCTCAACGGCGGGGGCGGAACTTTTGCCGACATCTGGACGCCGGTCACGTTCTCACAGGCTGGCATGTACATCTCAGATACCAAAACCGAAGGTCACGTCTACGAGCTTTCCAGCGAACACCATGTTCGAAACGAGGTGAAGCTTAAACGCGTAGCCAATTGGGAGATTGTGGCGCTCCAAACGGAAGAAGAGCGTGGGGAAGGTCCACAGTGCCTTCCACTCGCCATCGAAGATTCCGATGACATCACCGTGGCCGAGATGCATGCGTATCGCGTGGTAAGCAGCTTTGTTCCGTTCCCTGAGGCCATTCACGTCTCAAACTCGCGCAATATTCGCTTTCGCAATCTCCACATCTATAGCGACAGCAAAGCTGCATTTGATGCTTCAGTACGTGATGACGATAGCGGAGTCATCAATCGCGAGCTTGAGATGGCTTCCCTCACTCTTCCGGGACACCAAGCCGTCGGAACCGTCGCAGATCCAAAGCACACTGAAGCCAGCCGCCTTGCCGGAGGTTTTTTCAACCCATCCAGCGCCACGGTGGACTCTCAGGGACGGCTCTACTTCGTCGATCCCGTGAAACAGACTATCTACCGATACCTTCCGCTGGAAAAACATTTGGAAGTTGTACGTGACAACCCAATCGATCCAGTCAACTTGTTCTTCGACCGAAGCGATAACCTAATCGTCGTTTCTTATGCCGGAACCGGAACTGTCTACAGCATGAAGCCCGATGATCCCGCCGATAAGATTCAGATTTTGAAGCCGCAGCCTGCTGCCTCCCGTCCTGGCTTGACTCCGGTGCTCGCAATCGACCACTGGCGCTTCGATAGTGAGCAGAATACCGACATCGGCGGCGCGAAGCCATGGCAATATATCTCACCAGATGGGAGTACATTTCTGCCTGCAGGCGAGGATTTCGTTGGTGGCGCGCTCTACTACGGTGTCAAGATGGCCGATATCCTTCGCGCATTTTCTCTCGGCAAAGTGACGCCGGGAAAACCCTTTTACCTAAGCGACGAGCGCGAGAAAAAAACATACGCCGCAGAAGTCAATGCTGACGGCTCACTGACGCAGTTGAGGCTCTTTGCAAATCAGGGAGGGGAAAGTGTCGCGCTGGCGCCGGATGGGAAGGTCTATCTCGCAGCTGGACAGATCTACGTCTACCATCCAGACGGCACACCCGCAGGGGAGATCGATGTACCCGAGCGGCCGATCAGTATCACCTTCGGGGGAAAAGATAGACAAACATTGTTTATCCTCGCACGAACATCACTTTACTCCACGCCAGCTCTTAGCGAGTCCAAGTAAGTAGAAAGCGACCGGCTTCGAAAAGAAGAACATTAAATCCAGATTCAGCAATGGTAAGAACGGACTTCCTACTTCTTTGCCGCAAAGGTGACGGGACTTAGCGCTCCACCTTGCTTGAGTTTGTAGAAGCGATCCCCAGCCACGCCATGAAAAGTTTGCGTCGCCCCTCCCGGCCAGGAAACTTGCAGTGTGTCGACGCTTTTGGCAGTCCCGAGACCAAAATGAAGCCGCAGGTCATTCTGTGACAGGTAGCTACCACCTGAACGCACTTCGCCCAGCTGTGTCTGACCGTTTGCAGTTACATGCACACGAGCATTCAGCCCGAGCCTGTTTCGCGGCGACCCCTCTAACTCCACACTGATCCAGTGATTGGATGGATCCGGTCTTGAAGACAGTATCTGCGGGCCGCCGGTCAGGTTCTCCACGACGATATCGAGCGCGCCGCGATTGAACAGGTCTCCCACGGCCAAACCCCGGCCGACCTGGGGAATGGTGAGGGCATCACCCATCTTCGCAGTGGCGTCGCGAAAGGTGCCGTCATGCATATTGAGGAAGACCAACTTTGGCTCGCGATAATGGATTCCAAGTTTCGCATTGTCTACTTGTGGGTAGACGTGGCCATTGACGAGAATCAGATCCAGCCAGCCG
>Ga0210406_10000316_pt1 | contig 69373 bp, 79 predicted proteins | sample IncBWC30MmetaG_FD_155454 | JGI IMG/M metagenome (GOLD analysis project Ga0210406, IMG submission 155454) | Forest soil microbial communities from Barre Woods Harvard Forest LTER site, Petersham, Massachusetts, United States - Inc-BW-C-30-M | ecosystem: Environmental > Terrestrial > Soil >...
TGGGTGCCGTGCCACAAGGTCCGCATGATCAGTTGGGCTACATTGTTCCCTGGCACGATGCCATGCTAATGCCGACCGGTGTTTACGAATTTGTCGAAAGACCGGACGTACACCGGGCGCGCAAGCTGATCAACGCCGGCGGCCTGTGGAATACCTTTATATTCGGTGGCAGTCTTGCCTCGTTGGTACAGCTATTTCGCCCGAGATTTGACGCCACCATTGCAGATCTTCGCGCGGCGCTGCGGTCTGACCATATAGCGCTTGACCTCGCCCGCGCATACAACAACCTGAAGTCGGTCGATTTTTCACAGGACCTGCTCGCCAGGCAGACCGATAATCTTAAAGTACTGCGTTTGTTACGCTGCGGGTGGTGGCCGCTAAAACCACCTACGCCGACGGCACTCGCCCGACCTCCCCTACACAACAATATGATTTAGGCGGGGAAGCGGCGCCTCGCTTCGAGCGATCGATAACCCGCGCAATCGTCGCCAAGCGAGCGCGAGCAATCCCAAACACCCATCGAGGACTGCGAGCTGTTCGGTACTGCAGGTCGTATACTCACTCTCGGGAGGATTTTGGGATGCCGATCCAGGATTCGAGCGGTGTAGTGCAGATCGGCGAGTGGATCGTTCACCCCGCGCTCGATAGCATTTCCCGGAACACCGAGACACAGAAACTCGAACCGCGAATGATGCGGCTGCTCCTGTGCTTGGCGAACTCCGCGGGGGCTGTGGTCAGCGTCGATCAGCTACTGACCGAGGTGTGGGCCGACGTGGTCGTGGGACCCGCGTCCGTTTATCAGACGGTGTCCCAATTGCGCAAGATTTTGGGTGATGTTGATCCGCATCCCACCTATATCGCGACGATTCCACGTAAAGGCTATCGGCTAGTTGCCCCGGTCCAGCGCGCGAGCGCACCTGCCCACACACCTGAAACGCCCGTCATGCAGCGCACCACGGCACCTCCGCGACGGGTCTGGGTCGTCGCGGGCGCCTTGGTCGCCATCGCACTGGCTACGGTTTACTACTTGGGAGACAAGGCATGGCTCTCAAGACACGCCACGGGTGAAACGCCAGGCGATGGTCTCGTTGTCAGCGGCGAATCGATCGCGGTTCTGCCGTTCGTGAACATGAGCGGGGACCCGAATCAGGAGTACTTCTCGGACGGCCTGTCCGAGGAGCTCATAGACCACCTGGTGCGCAGCGCGGACCTGAAAGTCATCGCGCGCACTTCGTCGTTCCAGTTCAAGGGTAGGAACGAAGACGTGCGCTCGATTGCGCGCAAGCTCGGAGTGGCGCACGTGCTGGAGGGCAGCGTTCGCAAGGTCGACCAGCACCTGCGCATCACGGCACAGCTGGTGAGCGCTTCAACCGGATTACAAATGTGGTCCCAGACCTACGATCGTATGCTCACCGACATCTTCAAGGTGCAGGGCGAGATTGCGGACGAGGTTTCCCAAGCGTTGCACGTGGCATTGCGCGCGGGCCACCGGCCGGCGGGTCGAGAGCCAGATGTCCAGGCCTACAATCTCCTTCTGGAGGGCAGGTACTTCGAGGCACGCAGGACGCTCGGCGATGTCGAGAAAGCCGCTGCGCTCTACAGTCAGGCGGTAGACCGCGATCCTGAGTACGCGCTGGGGTGGGCACGCCTGGCGCACGCGTACCTCATCGAAGAGACTCGGAAAGGACCGCCATCGGAGGAGCAAAACAGACGAGTTCTCGACGCGCTGGACCGCGCCGTCCGGCTCGACCCAAACCTCGTCTACGCGTACTACACGCGAGCCGCATTTGCGATGAACATCACCTGGGACTGGGCCGCGGCGCAGGCGGATGACCAACGCATCCGCGAGATAGACTCCCGATCTGATTTGTTGCCAGGCGCCTTCGGGGACCACGCACTCGTCTTGGGGCAAGTCAATCGGGCCATAGAGTTGTACCAGGAGGCGCTCACTCGAAACCCGCTCGACCCAAATTCGCTGGACTCTCTCGGCATCGCACTGTGCGCCGCCAGCAAGTTTCTGCCCTGTCTAGAGAACCGGCTGAGGCTCATGCAGTTGCATCCGGAATTCGATGGAGTCAACAGCTCTGTTGGCATGGCTCGGCTCTATCTTGGCCAGTTCGCCGAAGCACTCGCTGCGATGCAACAGGAGCCCAACGAGAACTACCGACTGCGCGGTCTCGGGGCGGTTTTCTGGGCGATGGGCCATCGCAGCGAGTCGGACGTTGCGCTCAAAGCACTGACAGACAAATTCGGCTCGATAGACCCGTACGGTATCGCCTCGGTCCATGCATATCGCGTGGAGATCGATGATGCCTTCCGCTGGCTCGACCGGGCTTATCAGGAACATAATCATCGGATGCCTACCGTCAAAACGGATCCAGTGTTTACAAACCTGCGTGGCGACCGCCGATTCCAGACCATACTGAGCCGTATGAAATTCACCGACCAATAGCGTTATTTAGACAAAAACGAGGGAAAGCAAACATGGCTTCAAAGAAACCCGTCAAGAGAAGAGGATCCAGCCAAGGCCAGGAACTGGAACGCCTCCGCAAGATTTCACGACGTGCGCAGGCCGAGGTCGCGAGCCTGCTCAAGCGCAATCAGTCCGGAACCATCAACCAGGTGCAATTGCAGACGGGGTTGAAGGAAGTGAAAGAGCAGTTGAAGCAGATGGATCTTCATTTCTACATGTTGTGACAACAGTCAACACGGAGTTCGCGGGGTGACGCGAGCCGCGTTGAAGTTGAAGAGCGCATCCTGCCAGATAGCATACTGGAAGGACGGTAAGCTGCGGATCGCCAACTATCTAACCGGAAAAACGTTCTCGACGCATCCGGCGACCCTGAACGTAATCCGTTTCTTCTTTACCCCGGGAACGGTCCAGGATGCACTCCTCGAGTTTCGCACCTACAGCCCCGAGAGCGTCGCAAAGTCGATACTGAAGCTCATCGATGCCCAGCTCCTTCTCGAGCACGGCTCGGCCGAATTAGAGCGGGACGAACTGGTCGGGTCGTCATGGAGAACCTGGCTTCCGGAAGGTGCGTTTCACTTCATGACCAAAGATACGCCGTACGTTCCTTGGGATTGGCCCATCGAGAAGAAATTGAAGTTACTTCCGGCGACCCCCGCACCGCCTCAGTTCAAAACGATTCGCGGCGCCGATCGAGTCCGGCTGAAATCGCATAAAGTAGCCACGGATATTTTCTTCGAGACACTGCACACCAGGAGGACCCACAGAGAGTTCGCAAGCGGAAAGGTCTCTCTGGAGCACATCTCGCAGCTGCTGCAGACGACTTGGGGAGTTCAGGGATATTTCCACACGGATGTATTGGGCAGGTTGCCGTACAAGACCAGCCCGTCCGGCGGTGCCAGACACCCGGGAGAGGTGTATCTGATGGCACTCAGGGTGGACGGGCTCAAAAGGGGAATCTATCACTACCAGGCTAAGGACAACTGCCTGGCAAGACTCTCCGGCAGCGCAACTCCGCGTATGGCAAGTGCGTACTGCGCGGATCAGTCGTATTTTGCGAAGGCGGCAGCGCTTTTCATCATGACAGCGGTTTTCGCGAGAACGATGTGGAAGTACGGCAGAGCTCGAGCGTATCGGGTTGTTCTCCTCGAGACGGGCCATCTCTGTCAGACGTTCTGCCTCACGGCAACGCGGCTGGGACTTGCTCCCTTCAGTACGGCTGCACTCAAGGACTCGCTGATCGAGAAGGACTTGGGATTGGACGGAATTTCTGAATCGGTTCTTTATATTGCGGGAGTCGGCTTAGTCGCGGGCCGCCCGCACGAGCCGAGACGCTAGCGAACCTGGCAGTAACTGCCACCGAAACGGGGCGGCTCCAACACTTAGTACTCGCTCGGTAAGAGGATCGTGTTGTTTGTGTACCAAAGCGTTATGCCTGCCTGCGGGAAATCGGTGAATTCGATTCGTTTCGAATACAGAACGTTTTTATTGCCGTCCTCGCAGGTTAGGGTCGCCGTCTCGTCACCATTGACGGTCAATTGCCAAACTTGAAATGATTCGCCGGCGACACGCTTGTCGCCCGACTGGACGAGCGCTATCTCATCCAGAAGCCAATATGCTCCGGCTTGGTCGGCCACATATTTAACGCCATCGGTGAACACAACCTTGCGATTGATACCGTGACGATACAGCTGCTCGCTACACGTAAATTGGGCTAGGCAGTCTTGGTTAATCGTCTTGGTCATACCAGGCCGCCCTCTAGACAGATCTGCGGAGCGATGACAAAAGGCTGCGAAGCGCCGGCCCAAGGTAGCTGCAATAGCGCGGCGATGGATGGCGGCGCGAAAATGTATCATTTGGGAAAAGCAATGATATTTTTTGCAAGGAGGTCCCGACAGTCATGCGTCATGCCACGAAGTTAATAGATGCAGCCACATTAACGGCCGTCCCTGCACTAGTCACTCTGCAAAACAGCCTCAATGAATGAGATATGACGTTGGCTTCCGCAAGGGGCTTGCTTCTGGCGTCAGCAATCGAACGCCAGTGGATCTCATGCAATTCGCGGATTTCGACCGCGTCGGCCGCTCCACCGAATTCTTACTGCAAGTGGCCTCCCGTGTGGAAGGCACCAAATGATCTTAGTCGGCATTTCAAAATTAAATCCGCACTTTGCCCTTGCTGTAAATCGCATGGCATGGAGCGGATTTCCTGGGCATCCGGATTTTTGGGCTGTTGTTGGCACTATTGCATCATCGACAGTCTTAGGCGTCGCGTTCGCCATCATCTATCTGATTGGTAACAGAGGTCTCACGCCAGCAATTGCCGGACATGCCGCAATCGATATCGTTGTCGAACCTGGCATGATTCTCATGGCTGCCATGGCCGGAGCCGTTCACTAAACATTTGCCAATGATCCCCATTGGGTGACTTCGGGCGGCTCGTCACCGAGCCGCCCGATTCCATGACTCTTGCAAATCCAGCTTGGCCCGCGCCTCTAGTGACGATCCCAACGACGGTCATCACGATCCCAGCGACGATGAAAGCGATCGTCTCGATCGTGATAGTAGTCACGATGCCAGTAGCGCCCATTGGCATAGTAGTAGGGGCCGACATAGACGGGCGCGTATCCGAACGGTTGAACGACAAGGCTTGGAATTCCAACGCCGATGGTCACGAATGGATGCGCCTCTGCGGAAAGACTGGCGCCTACACCCACAACCACGAGAGCGGCACTTAACGCAACGGATGACAACTTGTTCATGGCGACGATCCTTCTATTGATGAGCCTTCAATAGAAAGAACGCCGCGTCGCATCGCACGTTGACCCCCGAGCGAGCACGTTACTACTTGTTAACATTGCCAGAGTGGCCACGCCCTTAGAGGCGTGACTCTAACTCGCCTCCCGGATTTCGGGCGAAACCCGCTCTTCAACGTCGGCGTGCAACGCCGCCAAACGCCCTTCAGGGGCCCCGCTAGGGGTGAGGTACATCGCCGACTAACGCGGACGTCGGGCCGCGTTGATCGCTGGCGGAAATACGCCCCGGCCCGCAGGGCGAGGTCGAAGGCCGAGTAATAATCCGTTGCTACATCAGTGTTTGCGACGTTTACGTGCAGAATATTCTCCCGTGGACCGCGGTTGGAGCGTCTGGCACTGACCATTCGACGCCGCAATCGCGCCAGCCCCAACCAGCTGTCACGACCTCGTTTCCGTTAGCTCCGAATTATCCCAAAACGTCCCTTCCCATCCGCTGATGCGCCCGTTGTCATCGCATTCCGGACAGAACCACAACACATCGAAGTTATCGACGTCGAAAAACAGCGTCAGCAACCCGCCGCAAGGACGCCTCCCCGGCCGCCGCCGACATCGCAACGTCGTCGGCTCATCGTAATTGCTCGCCTGCGCGACAATCTCCGTCCAATATTGCGCAAGCCGCAATCCACGTCCCGACAACGGCGCAAGCGTGCCATTCGGCTGCAGCAAGTGCGGTAAATGGATGCTCCAATAGTTACTCACACGATTTCACTTCCAGAACACGCCGACGGTATGTCACGCCAATCACCATCACCGGAACAACAATTGTCTCTGCCCGAGAGCTACAATACAATCGGAGTGGGTTGTTGTGGCAAGGATCGCGCATGCTAGTTTTGACCAGACGGGTCGGGCAATTGGTGCTCGTCGGCGACAACATTCAGATCAAGATCATAGATGTGGGCGGCGAGCGCGTACGCATCGGCATCACCGCCCCGAAAGGCTTGCCGATTGCACGACCGGCGCGTGAACTGCGTCCGCCAATCCAATCAGACCAAATCTAGTCTGCCGGCACTATTCCATCCAGCAGAAGATCGTCCAAGTTGACCAGTCTTTGCCGCAGGATATCCGACGCGCCTACGGACCTTCGTTTTTGCCGGATTTCGGCCTGACCGAGCCGTGGACGTACGATACCCTGGAAACTGTTTGCAAGGGACTTCAAGCCCGAGAGTTTTGCCGCCGGCGTCGGTCGCGGAATGCGACGAGCCGCCAAGACGGCGCGCAAGGTAGAGTCGTGTGGTCCGTCGACAGTCGTTAGCGCCGGCATCCTGACATTTAGTCAGGATGCAGATATCTCGGCGATCACTCGGCCCCCCTCCAATGCCCCGGCGTTCATCCGCCGGACTAACCCTACGCGTTCCGTCCCGCCTTCGGTGCTCGGTCTCTCCTGCTCGAAGGATGATCCACAGTATGTTCGGTAGCGTACAGACTACCGTAACCTCAATTGCTAAAAAATGCGCGGAGAATCCCCTTCCCGCTTGGAAAAGGAGCGCCAATGGCAACGCATATGGAGTCGACAGCTCGACCGAATAAATCGAGAACGAACTCACAAAGTCATAACGCGGAAGCACAAACTGAGATTGACTCAACTGCCTTAAGTAGAGTGACCAGACAATTTGTCGAGCCACTCACGGATGATCAGCGCCACGAGCTCATCGCAGTCGCCGCCTATCATTTGGCGGAACGTCGTAACTTCGAGCCCGGCCACGAAACTGAAGATTGGTTGGCGGCCGAGTTCCAGGTGCGGAGTCTAGGCGCCGAGGTCTCTTAGGTTTTTTCTCCGTCGGCCGGGCCATTCGGGCGTCCTGCCCTCGCCCGGCACCGGCGAGTTAGAGGCGTGACTCCAACCGCGAGGCTCCGGCTTCCTGCCTCGCTGCGGCCGAGCCACTACTTCCATATAGTGGCGTTCGGTGCATGCACCTCACCCTCACGGACTTCGTCCGTTGCTACATCCATATAGCAAGCGGCTGATCGATTTACTCCAAGCTCTATCTCAGCCGCGGCATCACAACTACAATGGCCCCTCGAGAGTATGTTGAATTGTTAACGAACTAAAGAGCACATGGATTATCACCCCACTGTCTCGCCCAACGTGAGAAAGTCTCGATGACTGGCGGGCACCCCCTCGCCGCAATGGTGTGCAGCTTTTTGGTCTTTGCAGATGCCGCGGCCGCCGCGAGTTGCCGAGTCATTGACGCCACGGCAGATTTCTGGTCTCTGGTCGAGCGTTCCGCTGGGTTATCGCCTGCCGGGCAAGCCGCTGCGTTCCGGGCGACTGTAATGTCGAAATTTCCCGAGCTCTACACGCGGGGTGTACTCGGAACTGCCGATTCTGCTCAGCTCGAAAAAGAGGCCGTCGCCACGCTGGCGGTTGCACGCCGGAACGGACTGCACGCCAGACAGACCGAGCAGACACTGGTGAGGGAAATTCCGAGCTACATCGCGCGCTTCAGCAAGACGTTTCCGGATTTCCGCTGCGACTTCCCGATCTATCTGATGATTTCGTTGGGGCACATGGATGGTGCGGGACGGGTCGTCGGCGCTACCTCGGCGCTTGTCCTCGGTGTCGAGATGATCGATCGTATCGAGACGCCGGCGCAGATGCCGGTATTCTTTGCCCACGAGTTGTTCCATCGCTACAACTATCGCGTTGCGGGCTTCAGCGACGATCCTGGTGACAGGCAGGCGATTTGGCGTACGTTGTGGGCGGAGGGATTGGCGACCTACGTGAGCGCGGCGCTCTATCCGGACAATCCCTTATCGGATTCCATGCTCTTTCCACCCGATCTGGCCGAGCGTGCTGCGCCGCAGATCGCGCAGCTGGCGCGGACGCTGCGTGACAATGACGCTCCGAACCCCAGCCTGTACGCGGAATATTTTGAAACTGGCAGTACCAAGAACGGTATCCCGCCGCGCGCTGGATACTATGTAGGCTACCGTGTCGCGGCATTGGCCGCGCGCGAACATAGTCTGTACCAGCTTGCGCATTTGCACGGTCCGGCGCTACACCGCGACATCAACCGGTGGCTCGACCAACTTGTGAACGGCAAGGGTGGGTAGCGGACGGCGCGCGTTGGCAGCGGTGCATTTTCCGCCATTAGTGTAGGGTAAATTCTCCTCCTCCCTGCTCGCCCATAAGTTCGAGGATCCGTCCGCCACCACGAGCGACACAAGTCATCGGATCATCGGCGATCAGTACCGGTAGCCCGATCTGCGTCATGATCAGTTTATCCATGTTGCGCAGCAATGCTCCGCCTCCGGTGAGCATAACACCGCCTTCCGCGACATCGCTGCCGAGATCCGGCGGAGTTTGTTCGAGCGCTTGCCTCACCGCACTCACAATAATCTCTAATGGTTCTTGCAGAGTTTGCAGTATCTCGTTTGAATTCAATGTGAAGGAACGCGGTACGCCCTCCGAAAGATTTCTTCCCCTCACGCAGATCTCACGCACGTGTTCATCGGGAAACGCTGAGCCGATTTCGATCTTTATGCGTTCTGCGGTAGCTTCCCCGATCACGATACCGTAGTTGCGACGGACGTAGAGGATGATCGCTTCATCGAACTTGTCCCCGCCCATGCGCACGCTCGCCGCGTAGACAATTCCATTCAACGAAACCACGGCGACTTCGGAGGTGCCGCCACCGATGTCGAGGACCATGGAGCCGCGCGCCTCGTGCACCGGCAAGCCTGCACCCACGGCGGCCGCCATTGGCTCGGATACGATATCGACGCTGCGCGCACCGGCGCCTTCAGCGGACTCTTTGATGGCACGGCGTTCGACTTGAGTTGCACCAAAAGGCACGCACACCAGTACGCGTGGACTAGGACGAAAAAACCGATCTCCGTGAACCTTGTTCATGAAGTACTGCAGCATTTTCTCGGTGTACCTGAAGTCGGCGATTACGCCATCCTTCATGGGCCGCACAGTGGTGATGTGCTCGGGCGTTCGGCCGAGCATCTTCTTCGCTTCCATACCCACGGCGAGCACGACCTTGCCGCCACGATCCGGCGCACTTTGGACGGCCACGACCGAGGGCTCGTTGAGTACAATTCCCTTTGACTTGGCGTAAATCAAGGTATTGGCAGTGCCAAGGTCGATCGAGAGGTCATTGGAAAAATGACCGCGCAGGCGTTTCAGCATAGGGAATGTCGTTTTTCTCGAAAGGAGGGGAAAGCCGCTGCAGGGCGTAATCAACTGCTCAAAAGCTGAGTCACGTTTAGCACGTTTCCAGATCTACTGCGCGGATGCCTTTTGGATTCCAGACAAGCGCTTTCTTCCCCTGGTCGAGCTGTTCGTCCGCGGCGCTCCGCCATCCGGCGCTTCACGCATGCCTTTCGCCCACAACACTCCATTTATGCTAGCGCGTCAGCCGCCCGATCAACGCCGCGATTTTATACCAGGTTTCGCCAACTACGATTGACTCGCAGTCTTCGACCTCGTGCGCCCTTAAATCCAGAGTTTCTGAAGTTCCATTCACGATTATCGTCAGTCTGGCAATGCCGGGTGGGGTTTCGATGCCCCCAGAAACACATCTAATCGATTGCGCTGCAATACCCGCGCGGTCCAGTTCCTCCCGCACGTGACCAACAATCTTAAGCTTGTCTATCTCGAATGAAGTGAGTGTCAATTATTCTCCCGCATGCAAAAATACGATACGCCCACTCATTTCGGAAGTGCGCAGCGAACCTGCAAAGAATCCTAAGATTAACCTCCCGAAGAATTGATGGCGGTCTATCCTGTTCGAAACATGATCGACACTATGTTAGATGGCGAACAGACATCCTTGATGTCATCTGATAGAAAAGTCCGCCCAGAAACCTCCTCCCGCTTGGGAAAGGAGCGCCAATGGCAACGCAAATGGAATCGACACTTCGACCGAATATGATTGATTCAAGTGTCGTAATCAAAGAGACCCGGCAAGATGTCGAACCACTCACGGACGAGCAGCGCCGCGAGCTCATCGCAACGCTTTGGCGGGAAATATATGGCCCCTCGCCCTCCGCAACTTCTCTGACGGATCGCACCACCGAGCGCGTTGGTGGCTGCAGGAAGTAGAAGTCGCGTTCTTCGTCTGGTCGAGCCATTCGCACTTCCTTGTGCTCGCTCGACGACGGCGGCCCAGAGGGCGTGACTCCGGAGCATTCTTCGTCGGTCGAGCCGTTCGAGCTCCATCCCCTCGCTCGACATCAGCGAGTCAGGCACGCGAGCCCGACTCGCCTTCCGGACTTCGTCCGTTGCGACATCCATGTCGCAATCAGTGCGCGAATCGCGCTTCGTCGACCACACCTAGCTGGAGGCCCTCTTGGTGCGCCGGCACCGAGCCGTGCTTCACGGCGTCTGCCCCGGATTTCCAGACACTAGTCGACCAAAGAGTCCTACGCCAGCTCTAAAACCATCTCGGCTTACACTGACGAAGGGCGTAACCGCGGACACATCGTGAGTTAGCTCGACCCTCAGCCGCCGACCTTCGGGTCGGCGGCTTTCACTTTCGCCCCTCTTGGAATATCACGCATACTGTGCGATATACCGAACTCTGACGTGAGCTAACAAGGAAGTCGCGATGCGCAATGTCCGAAACTGCTTTGGCTTGGTGGCGGTCTCTTTCTTAAGCTTTTCAGCTTCGAGGGCCGAAGACTGGCACGACCCCTCGCCGCATCAGATTCGCTTCGTCACCGTGCAACCGGACGTCAAAATTGAGACGCTGGATTGGGGCGGCATCGGCCGCCCGTTACTCTTGATCGCCGGCGCCGGCGGGACAGCCCACGCGTTTGACGATTTCGCGCCTCTACTCACACCCCATTTTCATGTCTACTGCGTGACACGTCGCGGCTATGGCGATTCCTCCAAGCCGAAGGATGGTTACGACGCAGATCGCTTAGGTGATGATGTCGTCGCGGTTATCCAGAAGCTCAACATACACAAGCCGATTCTGATGGGGCACTCCTTCGGCGGCCAGGAAGTCAGCGATATCGCAACCCGTTACCCCACATTGATTGCCGGCGCCATTTACCTTGACGCAATCTATTCCTATGACGCCGCCACCGAAAAAGAAGCTCTCTATTGGAACGCCGAATGGAGACAGCAGATCGAGGCCCTGCAGAAACACCTGACCGAATTGCTTGAGAGCCCCTTCGACTCAAGGCCGTTGGCAAAGGTACTCAGCGAGCAGGATTTACCAACCGTGCAGAAAATTGTAGATAACCTCGTGCGCGTAGAGAAAGGTCGGCCACCGTGGGTTGACCCACAAGCGCCAGATCTCGAGAACTTCCCCGCTTTACGTGAATGGTATCACCGCACTATGAGACTGTACTTACCTGAAGCCGAGTTTCACCAAATGCAAGCCACCCAGCCAGACGGTCGGCCCTCAATGCAAAGTCGCGCGGCGGAATGGTCAGGCACTGCCATCATGGCCGGGCGAAAGGCCTTTCATCACATTACGGTCCCAGCGCTTTACATCGGTGCTGAGGACAATGTCCCCGGCAATTACGATAAGAATGACCCTCAGGCCCTAGCGAATGCAGAGGCCTACATCGCCTATCAACACGGGTGGATCCAGCGCCGAACCGCCAACTTTAAGTCCGACGCACCAAATGGGCGCTTGGTGATTCTGCAGGGCGCAAGCCACATGGTGTTTGCATCGAACCCTCAAGATGTGCTGCGGGAAAGTTTGAGTTTTGCAGACTCCCTGCCGCCCTGAACAGTTCGCGCATCTGGCGCGTCTTACTTGTGCGTCCCGCCGACTGATCCATTTCCCAGGACCACATCGGGTGCAGTTCCCTGGCTCGTGGCCCATCGTTCCTCGAATCTCTTCTTCGCCCGCATATACAGATTCCCGCATTCCACCTGCGCACTCCAATCGACTGGGTGTTCGCACGACGCCGGCGCCGAATAAAACGCCGCCCACGCCAGATCCTTCTTCTTCTGCAACGCATTCGCGGCCTGAATTTGAACCCGCTTCTGCCACGCCAATTCTTCCGTGCTGGGCCCCGATATCACCGGCGCCGTAGGAATCCGCGGTGGCGCTACCGGGATTGAGTTTGGCGTCGCCGACGCCGCTCGCACGCGCGGGATCGCCAACGGCTGAAGCGCCTGCTTAACGACGGCCGGTAAGAATTGGCTGAAGATGAACCAACCACCGACCACAAGAATTGCCACGGCAGCAGCTCTCATGACAACCCGTTTCACCTCGCGTGATTCTTCACCTGAGTCATCTCGGCAGGCATGCATTGAGGCTACATCATAGGTGTCCACCGTTTGCACCAGACTCAACTCGGGTTCTTCCTGGGTGCTCTCCTCAACCGCGCCCGCATCAACGAGTGCGCGCAGAGTATCCGGGGACGGCAATCGCCCCGCGGGAACCCGAACTAACCTAATGCCCGCATCCGCCAATGCTTTGTTCTTTCGTGCGTCCGCAGCCTTGCGTTTCGGCCATGCGTGAGTGCGATCATCGAGCTCAATGACAGTCACCACACTAAGATCCGGCCGACACAAGACAAAATCAGCGACTAACTGTTTGTAGCGTGCCCGTATGGATTCGCTTTCCGGATGATTCCGGTCAACGTTTATTAGCTGCGACAGCGCGACTTGGACAAGGATCTTGTGGTCCGGGTACAGGTAAACGAGACGTCGATAGAGCAATTGCTCCCGCTTGCTCAACAAACTGCGGGCAGATAATGGCCACGGTTCATCCGGAAGGGGGTTGCCGGCACTGCGATTCACTACTCACCTCAAGTCTTCCGTTGACGGGCGTGGCCTGCGGCTGACTGCGACCGCGACTACTGCCAATGTGCCATGACGAGGTCTCTGCTTCGGTGACGCGAATCTCGATTTGAGCCTCGGAGCTGATCCATGCCTGTAAGCAGAAGGACCCCAATTTCGGAAGACGGTAGTACCGCTTCAGCGAATGCGCCTGACTCGGGTGGTCAGATTTTGCCCGGTCTTCGCGAGGTAAAGAGCACCTAGCATGCCCTTACGTATCGTGATGCGGTCGCCCGTCGCGAGGGGAAAGTCGAGTTCCTCCTGCTGAGCCCACACCTGCCCATTGTCGAGCGTGACCACAAACTTGCCGTAGGCAGCTTGCGCAACCGTCTGCACCACCGCACTGAGCTCAAGGTCCTTCGGCGATGGCGCGCTGATACCCGCGGCGCGCTGCTTCTCGCGCAGCAATTGGTTGGTGACGCCCAAGTCGTCGTTCTGGCCGGGCTTCGTGCGTCCCACCGCCGAGTCATAGCAGGCAAGGCGCTTGGCATCGTCTGATTGGTTCATGCACTGACGCACTGAGTCGAGCATATCGTCGCCCAGGGCCGCCCCTGAAAACAGAACGACCGCGGCCAGCCAACGAGCGGATAGAGTCATGGCTTGTCCCCTTCCAGGTTGCGGGCTTCCAAGGGAAGAACAAGTGGGTACGGTGCGCATAGTCGGCATAGCCCGATTTGCGCTCACCGATGTCCTTCTCCATCAGTATAACTCCATGTCCCTATGCTCGCCCGGCGCCGGTGAGTCAGGCGCCCGGGCCCGACTCGCCTCACGGACGTCGTCCGGCGCTACTTGCCGTGGCGAAGCGGAGCGTCGCCTCTTCCTCAGCGACCTATTTGCCCGACTTCTTACTCGCCGCTCGCGCCATGACGATGAGCTGATCCGACGTAGTCAGCATCTTCGCCTGGTCCCCATCTACCGTGTACTTCCCGGCAATCGCCAGTGTCGGCACTCCCGGTATTCGGTAATCCTCCGCCCTCTGCTCCGCCTGCCCAGCGGTCATATTTACGTTAAAGGACCGAAACGCCTCCGTAAATTTCGGCACATTCACACCGTGCTTCCCCACCCACGCCGTAATGCTCTGTTCATCATAGAGCCACACATGATTCTTATGGATGTCCTCGAATATCTGCGAATCCAAGCGATCCACATCGCCCGTTGCCTGCAGCGCGTAATAGGCCTTCGCCAACGCTTCCCACTCCGGATGACCTAACCCCACCGGCACCCGTTTGAAGCTGGCATCTTTGGGCAGCGTTCCCAACCAACGCGACAACATCGGATAGAACTCATAGCAATGCGGGCATCCCCACGAGAAGAATTCCACCACCTCGATCTTCCCGTTGATTTCCTGTCGCTGCGGGGTATTCAGCACAACATAGTCATGCCCGGAGATGATGCTCGCCCGAAGAGACGTGGATAGCGCAAGGAAGGTGAGCGCGAAAATACTGATCCCTAGACGCATAACAACTCCTGTTTAGAATAGGCAACCCGCAACCCAGAGTTATCTTAGCGCCGAACTCGCTTGCCGACCATGTCTGCAAGGCAGCTAATCAAGATCCATTAATTACCCCCTCCCCTGGAGGCCAATCTTGATGCAACAGTACCGGGCCGCGCTTCGCGGCGTCCCCTCGGCGTTCATCTTAATTGGTCCGGCCGATCCATCCTTGGGATCGGCGTTCGTCTGGGGCGACTGCACATACGTCGTCTTATTTGCCATTTGGTTGTCAGTCTCTTATGCCGAATCCCCGCTCCATGAGCTCCGAAGCGATCGCGAACATTGCAAATACCGCAAACAGCATGACGAACACCGAAATACCTAGGTGCGCGTCGGATGTGCCAAACATGCTGTAGCGAAATAAGTTCACCATATGGAAAATGGGATCGGCAAGCGATAGCTTTTGTGCCCACGCGGGCAACATCGACACCGAATAGAAGACGCCGCTAAGATAGGTCAGTGGAGTCAGAACAAATGATGAGACCCACGTTACTTGGTCGAGGCTTTTCGCAAACAACCCGTTCATGAATCCAGCGAGGGAGGATACCAGCGAAACCAACAGCAGCACTGCTATCGTCATGAACACATGTCGGACTGATGCGCGTGTAAAGAGCAGTGTGATGATTCCCGCTACGACGCCGACTATAATTCCTCGTAGTGATCCGCCGGACACATAGTTCACGACGATCATCCAGCTTGGCTGCGGGGACACGAGCTGCTCATCGATCTGCCTATGAAGTTTTGCGACTACAAATGCTAGGCCGGCTTGACCATAGGAGCCCGTGATAATTGGTAGCATGATCAGCCCCGGGGCTATGTATTGAGCGTAGCTCAGGCCATTCACACTCCCGATATGCTGCCCGATTAGTGTCCCAAAGACGACGAAATACAACGCTGTCGTAACGGCAGGGGGCGCGATCGTCATCATGAAATTAGTGACGATGTCCTCGTATGAGCGGATAAGAAATGTTGAGAATCCTATCCAGCATAAGCGGCCGCGCCGAACGGCCGGGGTAGCACGGCGATGGGGACACATTAAATTCGACACCACATCAGTTGGGATGCTTGAGTGACTTGGTGCTTCAAAGAAGGAGCCCACGTATTTGAGAGCCAGATACGAGTATTCTATGCTTGAGCCGCGCACCCTGCTCTATACAGTGTCCGACTTCTGCCAATACTGTACGACTTATGCACGAGAAATCAGCAATTTTTCGGTTGTACATTCCGGACGTGACCATTGATTGGTCCCATGAGGACCGCAATGCAGCGGCGAGCATCGTGAACGGCGCCCGCGCCCTTAACGACACAATTCCCTCCCCGCCGTCCGCCGCAGACGGGCCCGTAGGGCGAGGGCCGTAGATGGCCCGAGTAACTCGGCTTTGTGAGCATGCACGAACTGCGGGATCTGCGCGGTGCGCTCGGACTTCCCATTGAGCGCGATGAACACTTCACCGCCGACAAGACCATCTCGGCCTACGCCAGCGAAGCCCGTGAACACGGGCGTATCGTCACCTCGGGTACTTCGGGCTGCTCGTCATCGAGCCGCCCGATTCTCTAATCCACTGCGCCGATATGAGCGCGCGGGTTGATACAGTATCTCGCCTCCCCCACTACTGAATAGACGGCTCGCGCACCATTGCCACATCCTATGGCAAATGGCGCGCGATGCAACATCAGCCACACGCACCCTCGAGGCCTCTTCTCTTGGCGCGAAAACTCCGAGCCGCCGCGGCGCCTGCTCCCAAATTCTCTGCCCGCCCATGTATTGCGAATTAGAGTCCGTCGCCGGACATCAAAGCCGCTAAGCGGAACCCACTGGAGCGCTTGATTGCCCGTGCGCGATCGCTTTTATTTTATCGACCGCCTTCCGATAGGGCGAGCTGTTCGGATTCGCATCAATGTGTTTCTTTATGGCGTCAAACACCATGCTCCGCGAATCGATAGCTTTCCAAAGAAAAGCAGTGACCCAGGCGTCCGTTGGTCTAACGAATACATGCGGGATGAGTTTAAGGGCCGTATACCAAGAGGAGAGATTATCCGATGGATAGTGAACTCCGGCGAAAACCCGCCTATCCCCAATGTCCATAGTGAATTGCTGCAGTTTTTCTACCGAGTTGGAGGTCATACTCCCTCCCCAGGTCGCGAACGCGGTGCAACCCGCGAGCGAACCTTGTAGGCAATGACCGCTAACCATCGATGGCGTATTTGCTGTGGCCGCGGATCGATAACGAAAGGTGTCACGGCCTTGAATAAGGGCGACCTGATACGCCCGAGGCCGCTGAATCGCATTCTTAAGCTGCAGGTCCAAACTGCCAACCTTGTCCGCGATACCAGCGGTCCAAACGGTCATAAAGTTGTCCATGACGTGCTTTGGAAGTGTGTCGTCATAAGCTTCGTAACCCTTTCCGAAAGCTATGTTGGGGTCATCCTCTTGCGCAAAGAAATCGTAATGTTGCACGGTCGTCGGAAGTGCACTATTAATCGGAAGTCCCATCGAGGGGTGCAGCGCCTGTAGCAAGGCAAAATCTGCATCCAAAAGACTGTCCACGGTTGCAATTGTCTGCGGCCAAATCAAAGACCGTATATCAGCGACCAAGTCATTTACCCATGCTTTCCACTGTTCATATGTCGGATCGTTTCCATTCTCTAGCTCCCAGTCGAGTGGTATGGGCGGATCGATATCAGCGAGAAGATTCTCGTCCATGTATCCCCACGGAGGAAATTTCCCTTTGTCGACGTGTGCATGCTGTGAATGGGGAGCAACACCGCCCGTTTTACCCGGGCGGCGTTTCCCAGCAGGCGTGGCGAATTCAGGGATATGCAGAATATTCATTCTCACACTGACGTCGCTCTGAATACTCGTTAGGCCGTCACCTCGCCGCAAAGATTGCGCTATTGTCTCAAGAATCTCCTTGTCTTCATCATCTAAAACGATGCCCAAGGACTCAGCTGCCTCAACAGGAGAATTGAGCGGCTCTTTGAGGGCCATCTCCACTCCCATCTTCCTCAGTATAGTGATCCAACTCTCAATGCGAATATTTGACATGACTGTGTCCAGCTACCTGTGTGGTGTAACAATTCCCTTAAAGCTATATGCCTTACCGTGCGTTAATCCGAAGAGGCGTCCACGACCCCTTGAGTTTCCATCGCTGATGCCATTCCTTCGGCCACCTGGCGAAGCTGCGAATCTGCACGAATGTGCATGCAAAGATCGCACGGGCCGGCATAAGCTTTTCTGAGGCGATGAGCTAATCCAGCCGCAATGGCGCCGCGCGCAAATTTAATCGGGCCGTCTTCCCGAAGAATTCTTTGTTTGCCGGCGCGCTCAAAGATCCCGTGAATGGATCGGAGGGGCGTCAACCGGGTATCGCCAATCTGGAGAAAAGTATTCTCTCGTCCTAAACTGCAGCAACTTCTGGCAATACCATTAAAGTCGACGCAGACCGCATCGCCTGGGCATTTGTGAAGCGGCAGACCAGACTCGCGATAGTATTCATCTTCCGGCAAGATTTCCTCGTCTCTTAGGTGCGGCAAAACGGGAAACATGTTGATCCACTCTGCGCTTAGCTGTTGTTGCCAGCGAGAAGCCGCCCCGTTTGGCTTCAGATCCCGCATGGTTACGGCAGCCTTTAATTCAGTCGAGATACCCAATTGCATGGCAATCTTCAGTGCGCGCTGTACACGATGAAGCGGTACAAATTGTTCGTGGAATCGGCTTGCGCTGACGCCGAGTGACCTAAGGCCAGAATCCTTCAATACCGTAAGCTTGCGAGTGGCAATCTCGTCATTACGCGCCCAAAACGCGTTGCTCATGCAACTAATCTCGGCTCCCAAAGAGCCACCGTGCTTCACGATAGCGACCAGTCGATCAAATTTCAGAAATGGCTCACCGCCGGTAATGTCGAAACAGAGGGGCTGCCCATCGTCAATGGCCGCCGCCTCATCCATTAGTCGAATAATCTCATCTTGCGACAAGGCTTCGGTCCGGTCGGGCCCATAACTCTTTGAGCAATGCATGCACGCCGCGTTGCATTGAGCCGTAATGACGAGTCCGAGTCTCATTGTTTAGCTCCCGCGCTTGCCGTAAGAGGGAGTTCCCGTAGCGCCCGAATCGTGCGCCAGTGCTCTGGACCATAGACCGCTCGATACATTTCGTACGACCGCTCGAGGGACTGACGCGCATCGGTAACACTACCCTGCCGCAACGCAAGGAGGCCGCGCACGCGAAGCCACTGCGCAACAATGGGGTGAATCGACGGAAGCGCCGCCAGCGATGTCTCGGGCACCAAATCCAGCAAGGATTGGGCATCGGCATTGCGCCGATCGGCGAGCAAGGATTCCGCATACGACAATCGACTGGAAATCGTTAGCGGATGCTGGGTGCCGTTGGCCCGGTCGTTTACCTTGACCGCCTGCTCCAGGGTCTTCAAGGAATCTTGGATCTGCCCTAATCGTGCAGATGCTTCGCCTAGAGCCTGGCGGACCGGCCCGGTGTGATCCAACTCGGGAGGTGAGCCCTTGTGTTTTTGTAAATACGTTGATTCATTATCGTCTTCAAACTGCACAATGTCCGCAAGTATTGGCGCGGCGCGTGCCGGGTCATCTTGCTGAAGAAACAAAAGCGCCATGAAAAACCGCGGTCTGACCTCCGTCCACGACGGTAGCGGGACCCACTGGATTGATAGCGCATGAGCTCGGTCCAATTCGGTCTTGGCTTCCGCATATCGCCCGGAATCGGCGAACGCCCTGCCAAGCGCAGACCGCGCCTCCGTCACCAGCGGGTGTTTCTCGCCCAAGCCTCGCGTCAGCTTCTCGATGGCGACGCTCAGGCGCTCTCTTGCCGCGGCAGGCTGTGCCAAATCGATTAGCAACAGTCCATAGTGAAATGCCGTGCGTCCGATGAGTTCGTCGCTGCCCGCCTTCGCCTCGATATCGGCCCAGAGGCTCTGGAACATTTGCGCGGCGGCCAACCAGTCTCCCAACAAGTAATGACCTCGCGCAAGGCTCATCCTCAGGTCCAATACCTCCCGCGCGGCGGAGTCAAAGCGCTTTTGACCAGCATCGAGGACCGCTGCATAGCGCGATACGCTTCCTGGCAATTGCCCGAGCGTGTAATCAATCTGGATCAGCTCCGACGCACTGCGCATGGCGGATCTCGACCCCTCTCCGTCTAGATGCTCACCCAAATCCAATGCGCGATTGAAATGATTCACAGCCAGTGATGGGTCCAAAAACGCTTGAAATGACCGCCCGATGACAAAATGTAATTCGGAAGCAACCGCGGGTTGCGCCGCAAACCGCCTATCAATCTCATCACCGGCTCGTCTGAGAAGCGCAAAGGCAGTCATTCCCTTAACTGATTCGGTATCCGAACTCATCGGCGCAAAGACGTATTTACTTAAAAACTCCGTTACCGCTTGTGACTGCGCCGCCGCCAAGGCAGTCCGTTTCTGCGCCTCTCGCTCTCTCATATATAGAGTGGTGCTGACGGCAGTACCGATCAAAAGTACGACTAGCGCCACCACCAGCCCAAACCGTCGAGCCTTCGCGCGATCTAGGAGACGGCGCGTCCGCTCCGCCTTCGCCTTCGCCTCGCGTTCCGCCGCTAATTGCCGCCGCCGCTCATCGAGCGCGCGGAGGCGTCGCGCTAGTCCGTCTGCATCCCCCAAGCGCTCGGCGGGATCGCCTTCCGCCATAAGCGCGATATCCTCGCGCAGCAACTCATCCTCGATGTCGCGCTCCCAACCGGGCGACATGACTTTATGAAAATCGCCCGCCAGGAACTGGTAGAGAATAATGCCGAGCGCATAGATATCGCTTTTGACCGTGAAGGGTTGGCCGGCCAGGATCTCCGGAGCGAGGTATAAGGGCGTCGCAGAGCTGCTGTCGATCGAAGAGACAGTTTTAGTGAAACCCAGGCGGGTAATCCCCAATTCCTCGAGTCGATTGCCGTCCAACACGCCGCCGCTGCCGAAGTCGCCGAGCAGGATTTCAATCTCATTGCCGGCCAGCGGATTGACCAGCACATTGGAAGGCTTGATATCTTTGTGCAGGACGCCAACCGAGTGAACAGCTGCTAGCGCTTCTGCGATTTTGGCGACGATCTCCAAGCGATCAGGCAGAGGAATTCCACTGACGCCGCCTCGGACCGCAACCCAGTCAACGAGGCTTCCACCCGCAATATATTCGGCCTCGACAAAATAGGGCGTCTGCTCAAGATTCCAATCGAGCAGTTTCACGACCTTTGCGTTTTCGCCGAACGTGTCATTTATGACCCGAAACAGCGTGATTTCTCGCTTAAGTGCGACCAATGCCGCTTCTTCTAGCGCAAACTTGAACACCCGCTGCTCGTTGGTCTTGTCATGGCGAGCTTTCCACGCTTCGCCATGTCCACCACTTCCCAGACGTTCGACCAAGCTCCAGAGCGGTCGAGACGGCGGGTGCACACCCGGACGCAGGTCGAATCGCGCCGGCTCCGGCGTCCCCACAGATTCAACTCGAACCGGTGCGACGAAGCGATAGCCGAACCCGTAGGCCGTTTTGATGATCTCCTGATTGTCATCGCCGAGGACGTCCCGCAGCCGCCCGATGCACTTGGTCAGCACCGTCTCGCTCAAGATGCGACCGGGCCAGATGCCCGCCAATAACTCATCTTTAGTGCAGACTTCCCCCGCGTGTTGCAGCAGGTAGATCAATACTTCAAGGGGTTTGCGCTCAAGCTCCGCATCGACGCCATCCACCAGCAACTCAAGGGTGCGCTCATCAAGGATTGCACGCCCAAAGTGCCACCGGCGACGACTCGTGCCTGGCATTGGTGGTGGTTCAATTGCTGGCCCTTGCTCTGTCACATCCCTAATCCCTGAGCGGCGTGCCTACCTGCGGCACTGATAATGCCAGAACGCCATCCGCCGGACTACCGCTCGCGCAGAAAAATAACCTGACTGAAATCAGGTATTTGGCCAACTCAGTATCTTTTCATGAATTTCTCAGCCAACGGTCAGGATCTGCGGCTCGCTTTCCGCCAGATTGCGACCCCGCCGGCACACTTCGTCTTAGGCAAAGGGGCTCAAGGGATCGCGGATGTTCAAACGGTTCACAAATGCGGCGTCAGGCGGCAACCAGCGAGCAACGCATTCACAAGTTATGGATAGCAACCTGCCAAGGACGGCCACCCACGTGAACGTCGATCTACCCCGGAGGGATTCTCGTCTGCCCAACGACCGCGTCGTCCCTGGCGCCCACACCAGAGTAGTCAACGCTATTACCGGCAACGACTACACCTACTTCGGACAAGCGGAGAACTCGGTGTCCGCGCATACAAGTACAACCAAAGCCAGGATCCGCTTCGAATTCTGTTCGGCGGATCGGCCGGAGCGAAATGGAAATAGAAAGCTGCATACGGATCCCGTGTAAGACGGCGAAAACCACCGTCGCGGGCGAACTGAACTGATTGAAGTAACACTTCCGGCGAGGACCACAAATCATGAAGCATCCCTACATCGAGCATAAGCATAATCAAGTAATACCCCTGCGCAAAATCGCGTTTGCCGCCCTATTTGGTGTTTGTCTGCTCATTTCCGCCTGCACCGTGACTCTAATCGGGGACTACGACGATACGATCGACAAAGGGGTCTCCGACGTACAACAGCGAGCGGAACTCTATTTTGCGACGCTAACATCTAACCCCAATACCCCTTATGACCAGAGTTTTCACGACGGCATGAAGTCACGCTTGGTGGTGTTGAAGTCCCGCGCAGATTTGCTTCGGAAGTACGCAATCATTGCCGAACAAGTGGTCAACCTGCAGCAACAATTTGATTTGTTTCAACAGCTGGACAAGGCGACTCCACGACCGTTCCCGCCTGGCGCAATGAAGGCGGCGCAATCGGCGCTATCCGTGTCGACGGAAAGTATCTTATCGCTGGAGCTTGCCCTAAAGCGTACGGGATCATCGGATTCAACCGGGACTACTCCGAAAACAAAGACTAAGTAAGTAGAACTCTAAATCGCATTTCACAGGAGATAAGGCAATGGCAATAGACGTCCAATCCCTAGCCACGCAAATGCTTACCGTCGCGATCCCTTTACTGAAAGCCGACGCGCAGAATGCGGAGTCGTTCGCGAAAGTCGAATTTACGAAGATTGCGCAAACAATAGCATCTATCGGCGAGCAATTGGCTGCGAATCAGATTAATCAACAACAGGCAATATTGCTTCTAAACATGCAGAAGCTGGCATCACAAAATGTCTTGTTGACGCTGCAAGGATTGGCGTTACTAGCGGTTGAGGCTGCTATAAATGCGGCGCTCGGCGTCGTAAAGACCGCTGTCAATACAGCTCTTGGCTTCGCGCTGCTATAGAACCCGTGGACAGTGGAACCCGCGCTGGAGTCGCGGGAACCCGCCAAATGATGGATGACAAGTAAGGAGCGCAGAGTTTCTTCCTTGCACGGAGAGCGCTGTATGAGTTCGCAACAGATAATAGCCTATATCCTTCTAATATCGTGTGGAACAGCCGTTCTGATGATCCCGCTCATACACTACGTCTGGGCAGGGTGGAGCGCGAGGCGCAAGGACATTATGGACGGATTTGGCCAAGACGCACGCCTGGCGTATTTCCGATTGTTCGGCCGAAGTGACGCAGTAACCAAAGAGGAAGACGCAGCAGGCCAATTCACGGCATTCCACTCAAGATGGTACGGTCGACAATTTTTCCTAGTGCCCGGCCTGCTAGCAGGCTCTCCCCCTAGAGGCGCTGACTTCTTCTTGAAGCGCGCTACAAATAAGAGCCTGGGACTGAAATGGAACGCATAAATCCTGACATTTCATCGGCGCGGGCCCGGAACAGCCGCACACACCGTTCTGGGTCGAGAGTCATTCGGTGACAAACCTTGCAATATCTCGGAATGAATTCCTTGCACTGCCATACAAGCAAAGCGCCGGGAGAACGACATGATTATCAACAACACTACAGTTGCGGCGTTCCTGGTGGCACTGGCGCTTGCCGTGCTGCTCGCGCCGGTGATTCGCTACGTCATTGCAGGCTGGCGAGCTAAACGTAATGACATCATGGATGGCCTAGATGCCGATGCTCGACTCGCGTATTTCCAAATGTTCTGTCGAACGGCTTGTCCCCCCTCGCCGGACCTCGCTTCGAAAGCATTCGAGTCCATGTATGCAAAGGGCTTCGGACGCAGATACTTCGTAGTCCCGCTCATCTTGTTGTCCTTGGTCGGATGTGTCGCTGTTACGCTGGTTGTGGTCACCGTGTTGCACACTGAGAAATACTTCGCCAATCCCTTCTTCGATATGACGCCCACGGCAATCGCAGCCGTCGCGGGCGCTTATATGTGGAGTGTGAACGACTTGATTTCCCGCAGCCGACGTCTGGATATGTCGCCGTCTGACGTGCTTTGGAGCGTGTTGCGATTGACGATTGCCGTTCCGATGGGTTTTGCTTTTGCGTCCGTCGCCAAAGATTCAATAGGACCCTTTGTGGCCTTTGGGCTGGGTGCCTTTCCCCTCGAGGCTTTGTCCTCCAAGCTACGACGTCTGACGGACAAGGGGCTTGGCCTCGAAGCCACACCCATCGAGGCTAGCGATAATGTCATTCGATTGCAGGGCATCAATCCGACTATCGTCGAGCGCCTTCAGAACGAAGACATCAGTACCGTGACGCAGGTGGCCTATTGCGATCCCGTGCGAGTTACGATGCGATCGAACTTAAGCTTCAATTTCGTCACGGACTGCATGAGTCAGGCATTAGCGTGGATGTACCTCGAAGACAATCTTGAGAAGTTGCGTCCGCTCGGCATGCGCGGGGCCGTTGAAATCAAGTACCTCATGGACGAATACGACGATCTCGATCCCGCCGGCGCTGAAGCGCGCGCTCGAGCAGTCGCCGCACTTCCCAAGATAGCGGCCGCCATCAACCAAGATTCGGTCACACTACAAGTAGTCTTTCGGCAGATCTCTGAGGATCCGTTCACCCAGTTCTTACAGAGTGTTTGGACATGAACCAGATGCCCGCGTCAATTAAAGAGACAAACCTTCAGTCTGCAAAGGCCCCAATGCGTCCACTCGTCTCGCCCGAGCCCGACTCGCCTCCCGGACTCTCGTCCGAGGCGCCTTCGTATCCGTAGCGACATCCCTGTCGCAATTTGCGCTCGAATGCCGCCACATCGCCAACTTCTCCACCCTGGAGGCCTACCCTCTTGGTGCCGCCAGCACCGAGCCGCCGCGGCGTCTGACCGACTCCGAATCTCCACTCCACCACGTTCAAACCCACGAGCGCATTATTGCACCCTGCAAGTAGCCTTTCCAGCACGGGTACTTTGACAATTCATCGTCCTTGACGGCTGCGGAATGATCTTACAAGCCGTATGCAGTGTTCGAGCAACGTCTTGAAAATCTCTTTCAGTGGGATAAATGCAGTATTCCGCAGCCACTTAGGCACCGTTCGCCTCAGTAGTTTGCAGCTGCAAAGAATTCAATTTACTGCACTCCTCATCCTGGATGCTTGCGTTCAGCGGAAAGCAGAAAGTCGCAGTGTGGCGAACATTGACGCCGTCCTCGAACGACGCGAGGCCGACGACGAGCGTCCGACTCGGAATCTGAACCGTGGTCGTCGCCGTTGCCGTACTCATACGTATGTTGAAGGCCACAAAGATAGGGACTTCAAATCAGTCGCGAATTCAAGGTACCTGCAAAAACATATTCGCCATTTTCGTATGTTCCGGCGTCCGGCACTCAGGCTCAAACAACGCCGGCGAACACACAAAAATGCTTAACGTTCTCGCGCGCGAAGTCGCGATATTGAGTCGATTCAAGCTATACAGGAAATTCATCCCCCGAGGTGCGTCCGCGTGCGTCGACGGAGTCATGGAATAAATCACGATAGGAGCTTTCTGTCCCTTGGATATTCTTAGTCCGGCCGGGCCGTTCGCGTAGATCAGACAAACAATTCGCTCGCTCTTGGTTAGCTCCCGCAGAAGTCCCGCACATCCCGATACGCTGAATTACTCGCCCAAGACCCTTTTGAGCTTCTCTATCGCCGCCTTATGCGCGGCTGACCGACGCGCGAGCTCCTGCACATTTCTAAGTTTCCATTGAATCGCGGGCAAATCAGCCACATGCGGCACCGGGATGAGTTCCCAGCGAGGTTCACCGAGCTTGAGCGATAGCAAAAATTCCCTCTCCGCAGTGGAGAAGGCAGTTCTGAGCTGCGTGATCAATCGGGATCGAGCGTCCTCTAGATCCGTGAGCGTGGCGGGAACGCGCATCATTCCCGCAAACTCGCCTTGGTAGAGCTGCTTGAGAGGTTTTAACACCGGATCGAGCAGCTCGGCCATCGGTTTGCCGTGACTGGCGAGGTAGACGATCACGGCGACCCGGACATCGTCGGTGAGTCCGTTGTCATCCAGCAGCAGCTTGACGTCGAAGAGGTCGCGGGGATGCTGGCGATCAAGTGCAGCAACAATTTTTCCGCCATAGAGATCCGCAAGGCTCATCATAGGCACGCGGACCGACAAACCGAACTGCTCTTCAACCATAGGCGTAGTTCGGCCAGAAGTCGCCGAAAACACGCTCCCTCGAAGTGTGGTGTTCGGCTCGATCTTTACGCGCGCCCGATCGCTTGAGACGACCAGCTTCGGCGAGACTGGGTTCGCCGACATCTGGACCCGTATTCTGGGAATCAGTTGAGTGATGGACCGCGCCAATCGTGCCATGCCGTCGTGGATGGCGACGAGTGCTGCCGCCCTATCACTGAGAGGTAGAAACGTGAGATCGATGTCAACCGAGAGCCGCGGCAGATCACGGACGAATAAGTTGATAGCCGTGCCACCCTTGAGCGCGAAGTCCATTTCACGTCCGACGATTGGCAGCAACTGCAGCAGCAGTGACACCTGATCTCGGTAGGGAAGGTCACTGCTCATGTATTCGTGTCTGGGGCGTTAGCGGGCACAGTGATGAGATAGCGCTGATCGAGCCGGCCCTCCGGTACAAGGACTCGCTTCCCGCTTCCCAATTTTATTCGCGCGTCCTTGAGTTCGGACCGCCACCGATGCGCGGATTGGTCCGCCAGATATAGGAACATCCTCTTTACCTTTACCGACGTGCATTCCTCAAGCAACGACTGCACCACTTCCGGTCTCAAGGTGGTCAGACCGTCCATGATTTCGCGCGCCTCATCGAACGACGCGAGCCGTGGAAAGCCGTCGAGATACTCGAGAATCGCGCGCTCAGGTGCGGATATTTCGAGTGAGAAATCGCCGAACGAGTACGATGAGAGGTAGTGATCTTTTCTAAGCAGACCTGTGGCCGAATACGTCAGGGGCTGCCCCCAGCTATGGGCGTGGAACCAGGTCGGCAATCGGACGCCGGGGGCACCATAGAGGTAGACGGGTGCGCTTTCGCTCATAGGCAGATAGTGCGCAAGACCGTGGAGCCCGAGCGCGGTGCGCCCTCCCGGATGGACACTCTTCTTCAACTCGCTCTGCACGGCATATACCGCACCAGGCCAACCTACTCTGTCGCCGCGGCGTATGAAGGCCCCGCGTCCGACAGCATCGATCCATTCGCGTTTGCGATACTGTTCGGCGAGCTTCCTTGAGATTCCCTGCTTTCCGAGCCAAGCATGAACGGACACAGTGCCCTTCGGCCACACTTGAAGTAGCCGGTTTATTTTCATGCTATTATGACTATCCATAGCACCTATCATAGCTTATTTTCAAACAACGGGTTTAATAAAAGTCCAATATTGGAGCTATGGATAGCTAAATAGGATTATAAATAAACCCCTCCACCGATTCGGCGGCTGGGGGTCCCGCAAGATCCCCGCGCCACGCTTTCCGCGGGTCGGAATACATGGATAACCGGTTGATTCTCAGCAAGTTAAGTGTCGGAGTGAGAGCCCTCGAGTTCAGAGTTGCCTATCCCAGGGTCGTCGGCGTGCCCTCGGTTTTGCGTAAGGCGGAACATCTATTACGGATGGCTTCCCGCAACGGAAAATCCAGCCCAGTAGTAGGGATTGGCGTAAACAGCGCGCAATGCGCGCTGTGCTCTTTGTAACCCGAGCGCGGCGTCGCCATGCGTCGCAGCGAATTCGGCGTACAGCTTACGCATCAATTGCGCAGTGCTGGAATCCTCCACCTGCCATAAGCTGGCGATCACGCGGCCGGCGCCACGGCGTTGCACTAGCGTGCTCAATCCTTCAATTTCGCGCCCATCATCCGTTTGAGCACCCCCGGTCCCGGTTTCGCAGGCAGACAAAGTGACCAATTCGATGGCATGAAAGTCCAAAGCGCTGAGTGCATCTAGGGTCATTACGGATCCATCACCTAGCAACAGAAACGACCGTAGCGCGTTCCCTGGCCGCAGACGAAAATGCGTGCCCACGTGCAGCACCGAGAAGTCGCGCGGTCCGGAGAGGATTTCCCTCAGCCGCTGCGCGGTGAAAGCGGCATCGGCAAATCCCTTGCCTTGCAGGGCGCCGTTTCCGCTGGACGGGGTGGCGCACGCATCGCTTGAGGAATGCAGCCCTTCAATGGGTCCGCGGATGACGTAGCACAGCTCGTCGGCGACGGCCGGCAGCGCCGCAAAACCGCCGATGGCCTGGGTGACGCCGAGCCCCCGCACTTGCACCGTCACTGAGCGATTAGGCTCTGAATCGAGCGCAGGGGAATAAATTTGAATGATGTATTTGTCGAGCAGGTAGCGATGACCGTCCTGCAATGCCGCGATTGGCACGTAGCGCAACGGGCCATCGAGCCACAACGCCAGCCGGTGAACATGATGCCGCGCGGCGAATTGGTCCACGGGCCTTAGAATCGCATCATAGAGCTTGGCGGAAAGCGCGCTCGCGTCATGTCGCTGGGAAATCTCATTCAAGAAATAACCGATGTCGCGTCTAAGCTGCGCATCATCGACTGGAATAGCGAACTCGGCTTGGGCCTCACGCGCGCTCACAAGAATGCGCAGGTGTCTTTCTGTGAGCAAGTAAACCGCGAAGGCAGTATCCGGTCCGAAGCTCGCCGCCGTACGCGCCAAGGACGGTGCGGATATTGAGCGTTCGAATCCGACACTCGTATGTGCATCGTCAGCGCTGCCACGTAAGAACTGATCGATGCGATCCGCACGCACCGCTTCCGATTCCCCATGATCGGCAGACAGAGCCCGCAGCCGTTCGCGCTCGGCCGGACTGATTCTACTGTTTTCCTCCAAAGCACTGAGCCGCGACAGCTCTGACATTCCCAACTCACGCGGCGCCAATGCCGGCGAGTAGCGATTGTTCAACGAGTTCTCGGCGTCGGTGAATAGCGCCGCTGGGTCCGGAGCCAAGGCCGCTGCCCGCACGCCAAAGTCGGTCAATTCCTCACTTTTCATGAGCTGCAACACAGCGATGCCTTCGTCGATCCGGCCCAACTCCAGCAGCCAATCCGCAACATCGCGATATGCGGCGAGCTTGTGGCGCAAAAAGCCGGCATCGAAACGCCGGTCCTGGCCCACGAAATGGCTGCGCTCTGTCTCAATCTGTGCCAGCGCCTGTTTACCGAGGAACACAGCCAGCGTGCCCTTGCCTTCCTGACGTAGGACAGTCGCAAGTCGAAAATACGCCTGCCATAGCGGTTCCGGCGTAGCCGCCGTTTCGGCCGCCGCGACGGCACGAACGGCGAAGTGACGTGCCATCGCCTCGTCGCTGCGTGCGGCAGCAAGCCGGCTTTGATTCTGGTAGATGGCCGCTCGCAATTCGGGAGCCGAGTCCGGCGCTCGATCGACACGCCCCGCGACTTCGTCGCAACTGGGTGTGACGGCCGGCATTGCGAGTTCAATCTCACAGAGCTCGTTCAGTACTCGCAGAATGGCTGGGTGAGATTCAGGGAGCTTAGCGCGCAGCAGTTCGGCTGCCTTGAGCAATTCTGCAGGATCTCGCGAGCCGATTTGACCGGCCGCCCGAGAATGTTCCAGTAGCAGAGATGCGCGCTCGAGTGCCAAGGTGGCGTCCTCGCCCGCTGCCTCGATACCCGCGGCCAATGAGCGTTCGGCAGCATCGACATCGCCCAAGCTCATCTGCAGTGCACCCAAATCACGGTAATAGTCCACCAGCCACGAGCGCTCAATATCATTGCGATTGGCGGTGATGATGGAGCCGGCCAGTTCGAATCGCCGTAGCGCCTCGGGCAGCTGTCCCAGCTGATGCTGGGCACTGCCCAAGACTACCAACACCGACACCAACCTAGGGGCAGTCGATCCCAAGCTGCTTTCACCGATCTTGAGGGCGAGCTGCGCCTGTTCGCTCGCCTCCGCAGGGTGGCCGCGGACTTCGAGCAGGGCGGCGAGCTGATACAACGCCGAGAACTGATGCCGCTGCAACGGACCTTGCAAGCCTTGCGCAAGATCCACAGCGTGACGCAGAGCGGCTTCCGCCTGCTCGTATTCGTCCAACCGTTCGAGTATACGTCCCAGCAACGCATACGCGGGGACCAGCTGAGGCGCGCCGCCCCGAAGTTGATTTTCGATTCGCAGCCCTTCTTCCGCATGCTTTCGGGCCTCTTCGAAGTGCTCCTCGCGGAAGGCGACATTCGTCAGAGCGTTCTCAATCGCGGCCCCGGCTTCGCTCACGGTGTCGTGATTTTCGATTGCAATGTCGTGAGCCCGTTTCAGATGGGATTCGGCGAGCGCAAATTGACGTTGCGAGAGTTCCACTTGCGCGAGGCCCACCAGCACCTTTTGCAGTTCGATTTTTTTCTTGCCGGGCGAATGCTCGCGTACTTTCAGCGCCTCGGACCACGCGGCGCCGGCCTCAGCCAGCTTCCCCTGTCGAAAATAAATCCAGGCATAGGCGACGTGTATATCGCCCAATGGTTCGCCGTAACGTCCGTAGTAGCGCTCCAACAAAGGCTGAGCATGGTGCAGCACCGGCAACGCCTCGTCGTACTTGCCCATGTATGCGATTAACGGAGTGACCATGGACGCGAACCACCACGCAAATTCCGACGATTGGTCCCCATATTGCGCAGCTACGCGGGGAATCGTGGTGCAGAGAGTCGCAAACGCAGCGATCGGATCGGTTTCGTTGAGCGTTTCGACTCGCCGCCGCAATTTGCGCACAGACGTTGTCGGGTCCGGCGACTGTTGAACGCTGGCGCACGAAGGCGGCAACGTGAAATCGGCGGCATCAACTGCCGGCGGAAGTATCAGCGCGCCAGCGAGTAGCCAAGGGTTCGCTTGCTGCCAGCTCATCGGGGTTCGGAGGCGATCTCGACCACCAGGGCCCCATCGGATGGAATTGGTATCTGGTGCCGCGCGAGGATTTTTGCGACTTCCGGCGGCAGCGGCTGCGGCAGATCCGCATCGATGCCAACGCGACCCAGCCTCTCGTAGCCGGACACTTTGACACCCGCCGCCTCGAGCTCGTCGGTCAGTTGGCGTTTGAGCGCCGCCGGATCTCGCGCCTCCATATGAACCGTTCCATGATCGACGCCGCGCACGACTTCCAGCGGAGGCAGTGAGGCACGCCATACGCCAATACCGACCGCGACAACCAGCACCGCCGCGGCCGAGAGACTGAGCCGCCGTAGGCTCGGTCGGGCGCGCGCATCAGTTGAGTACGAAACCAGCAACCCGTCCCGCCGCGCCCGAGCAATTAATTCTTCTTCGCGAGCAGCAGAAACTCCCGGGACGTCGAGAGAGCTCACAGACTCCTCCTCGCGGATGAATTCACGTAGCGCAGCTGCTTCCAATGCGAGGGCACGAGATTGCTCGGACACCTGTGCGGGGGAAACGCGGCCCGCCAGAGCTTCCAACCAAACATCATCGGGTTCGTCAATCATCCAGCATCCCCCGGTTCCCTGGCGAGCGCATACCAAGAGGCCAGATACGGCCGGGCTCGTTTACGGCATTGGGAAATGAACTCACGCGTAGCCCCCGGAGTTCGGTCAAGCAATTCGGCGATGTCGTCGTTCGATAATCCATCCTCGACGATCCAGGTCATAACGCCCGCATGCAATGGATCTTCCAGTTGGAATCGCTGCCACCCCTCGCGAAATTGCGCCTGGCGCTCACGTCGCGCGGCCAGCTCTTCGGGAGTGGGATTCAGGGCCACGGACAGTTCATAGATCCGACGGCTCGCCTCCTCGGTCAAACCCTCGCCGTCTTCCATCGCGACCTCGCGCACTGATTGACGCAGCCGCTGGATGGCACCATGACGCAAGATCACCTTGATCCAGCGCAGCAGGTCCGAATCGCCGCGGAATGTAGCGCAGCGCCGCCAAACCGTGATGAAGGTATCCTGCACCAGGTCGCGGGTTGCGTCAGCATCGCGCAGCGTTCGCAGGGCATCGCGGTACAGGACGGCAAAAAACGCTCGATCCAGCTCGCGCAGCGCTCGCTCGATTGCGGCACCCCCCTCGCGGCAGGCGCGCATAAACAACGTCCTATCCAACGGCTCGATACCCCTGTTCTTATTGCGGCCGGGTCGACGCGCATAGAGTAACCCCCCGGGGGCGTGGCAAGAAGAGTCTTGAATAAGCACTAAGTCCCACGGCCGCAGCCGGCGTTAGGGCATAGAGGCTGGCGAGCCGGATTTGTCAGGGATCGCGCTTCCTGCCAATTGGCTCCTGACGTTTTCGCGCGAGCTGCGTCTATACCTTGAGTCAAGGCCTAATTTCCGCCGCAGGGAGCCATCGATGAGCGAATACAATACAAAGAATGTAGGGGATTCGACCGAATTTTCCACCATCCCAGGCAAAGTGCCCTACCCGATCGTGGTCATCGCCATTCCCGGCTTTTTCCTGATCCTGATCGGATTCGCCGCGGGATTCATTTGGGGCGTCCTCTGCGCCGGCTTTGTCTACGGCGCCATGTATCTGCTCATGCATTCGAAGCAGGCCACTTTGTACCGAGCTCCCGCCGTCTTTCGAGTCAACAAGAATGGCGTGGAAAAATCCGCCGCTCTGATTCCTAGGGAATCGATCCACCGGGTCATCATGCGAAATCACGTTCTTGACGCTGCGTCCGGCATCATCGTGGTGCCGAGCACGGTCAACAACTCGGGCCAGAGCAACGCCGTCGCCGGTATGAACTGGGCCATCAAAGTTCTAGGGCCCATCTCGTGGCGGGTGGATGTCGAGGCCCGCGGCGTACCGACAACGCTCGCCGGCGGTCTGACTGAACCTGTCGCATCGGCAATCCTTGCTGACGTCAGCAAGACCCTGCAACTCGCCTAATAACAGCAAGGCAGAAACATGAAATCCAACTCGCATTCCCTGTTCGCCACTGTGGCCGCCGCCACGCTAATCTTGGTCGGCTGTGCAGCATCCGCCGAGGAACCCAGCGAATCGCAGATGAAGGAAGCCATGCTGAATGAAATGAATCATCCGGAGGGCACCACCAAACCCGCCCCGATCACCATTAAGTTCTTCAAGAAGCAAGGATGCGATGCGCCGACTCCGAGGGGCATCAACTGCTTCTTCAGCATCGAAGTGGCTTCATCCAATATTGGCGCATCCATGTACAACAACATTCCGAGCGCCGTGTTTTACAAGGACGGCGGCAAATGGGCCATGCGGCCGCCGTTCTAACGGGTTCAACTACGCGAACTTCGCAGACCCTCGGTAGTTTTTGATGTCAGTGAGGGGCTCCATTAATTCGGCTGGCTTGGCGAAACGCGGTCCCTTTGACAGCCCATTCCGTATCTGCCGTCACAAGAGCCGCCCACTTGTCACGCTTGGGTCGCAACGAGATTTGCGAGCTTGTGATGGGGGCGACCAGCTCCGCGCGGGAATCGAAGCATCGCACTCGATTTACTGGTTGGACGACCGCACGCCAAGGTAGACGTCCCAGCGTTACCCCCGATGGGTGTCATCAGCAAAGCTGCTAGAATTACCGCCCGCGCAGCAACCCATCCCGCGCGATAAGTACCTGTTGCTGGCCACAGTAGCGAGTTCGATTCCATGAAGTTTACGGATCTGTCGCTGTTACCCGAACTCATTGCTGCGCTCGCGAAGCAACAGATATCCGAGCCCAGCCCGATTCAAATCGCCGCAATCCCGCCGCTCGCTGCGGGGAAGGACGCGTATTTGCGAGCGGAGACGGGTACCGGTAAAACACTGGCTTATCTGCTGCCTCTCTTTACACGCATTGATCCTGCGCAAGCTGCCACCCAGGTCGTGATCGTGGCGCCAACTCACGAATTGGCGATTCAGATCCATCGTCAATCCTGTGAACTTGCTCTGAACGCGGCGCTCGCCATCCGCTCGGTGCTGCTCATCGGGGGTACGGCGACCGACCGACAGATCGACAAGCTCAAGGCCAAGCCGCACATCGTGGTGGGCTCGCCCGGACGCATCGTGGAACTCATCGAGCGGGGCAAGCTGAAGACGGGGCATATCCGCACCGTCGTCATCGATGAGGCCGACCGGCTGCTGAACGACGAAAGTCTGGATTGGATTCAGAAAATCGTCAGCGCGGCGCCGCCAGCTCGACAGCTGATTTTTGCGTCGGCGACGATCGAGCAGCAGACTCGTCAGGTCTTGGAAACACTGGCTCCGGATGTCTTGATGCTTCGCGTCGGTCGGGCGGCAGTCAACGAGAACATCGAACATCTGTATCTGGTTTTTGAAAGCCGGGACAAGCCGGAGATGTTGCGCAAGCTGCTGCATGCGTTCGATGTGCCGCGCTCGATCGTGTTCGTGCATCGCAACGATGTTGCGGAAGAGGTCGCCTCGAAGTTAACCCATCATAAACTGGCCGTTGCGGACTTGAATTCGGAGCTATCGAAGATAGACCGCAAGCAGGCGATGGATGGAATTCGCAGCGGCGCCATCCGCATCATGATTGCATCCGACCTAGCGGCCCGCGGACTCAATATCCCCGGCGTGACCCACATTTTCAATCTCGACATACCGACGATGAGCAAGGCCTACCTGCACAGGGTCGGTCGCACTGCGCGCGCCGGCGCACATGGCACGGCAGTGTCACTGGTCACGGAAACCGAGGCCCGCCTCATCCGTCGATACGAGCAGGACCTGGGCATCTCCCTGCAATGCATACGTCTTCGTAACGGCGAAATCGGTCCCGCTTCGTAAGCAGCTGCCGAAGTCACCTTTAAGCATGCCTGGGTTGATGGAAAGATACGCCTAACTTAAGAGATAGGCGTGTACGTGAATACTAACGGGCAGCTGATCGAAACCGGCCGTCGTCGTCGACGAACCCATAGCGCACATTTCAAGGACGAAGCGGTAGGCGCGTGCCCCCGCTTCCATAACGCACTGACCATAAACTAATCATTCAGAGCGCTAGCTGCAGCACTGCGCCGATAGATTGTGGCATCGCGTTAGCACATATGGGCGGACTCCCTTTATCACGCGGCAACCTCTAGTCTCGCGATCTTTGGATGCCGCTTCGCCGCTTCTGCTTGGCCTGCCAGAGATCGTAATCGGCCTGCGTGGCGACCCACGTCTCACCAGATGTGCCCAGCAACGCTTCGAGCCGAATTGCCATCTCGATGCTAATGCCCGCCTTGCCGTTCACAACGCGCGAAACCGCAGTGCGCGTCATCTTGAGGCGATCGGCAAGTGCCTGCACTGAGAGCCCCCCCCTCCTCGCCCAGCACAGTAGATTTAAGAATCCGCCCGGGGTGAGGCGCCAGTTCTTAACTGGAAAATCACCACTCCGAAGCCTTCTCTAGCGATGGTTGATCACGCAGCCATCCCGCATCATCGCGGCACGCCCGTCTGAAATGAATAAAAGACCCAGAATAGAGCTCGCTCGTACTTTCGACCTCGGCATCGCGTGTGCCACGGTTGATCCGTCGCCAACTATAAGCAAATGACCACCATGTTGTGCGCACTAACCTGCATTGCATCAACCACAATACACTCAAGCTCATGCCGAGTTGGAGCGCGTCGTTCCTTCTCTGACCTCGCTCAGCTCTTCGATAAAGCGTCGTCGGTCTTGCTCCGGAAGCTCCAGGATGAACGCGCACTTATTGCCCAAACCGTTGACGAAGTGCCCACTACAAAGGCGCGGGACCAATCGGCAATCCAAACGCGGTCGTGAATCGCCTGGGTGGTCCGGCACGTTAATCTGATGCCCCGCGCCCTACAGAGTTTGGTGAATTCTAGGGCGACTTCCGAATCACGCACATAGGGCTTAACGAAAAGTTCGATGCTATTGACGGACGTGGGGAGAACTGCGTCGATTTGCGAGACGTACTCCACCTTTGGTGGGGCCCAATAGGCCAATCGGAAGTACGGATCGCAAATGGTCAGATGTTTGGCCCCCTTAAGCGTGCCGCCAAGGTATGTAATCGCCTCGGCACGAGCCGCGGCCCCGACTCCGGTCATGAGTTCCAGAACGTTCTCGCCTTCTGGACTGGCGAGTCGGCATGCCCGCTGCGGGCGTTCGAGCAATGCATCGATCTTACGTTCAAGAGAACCGAGACGTCGCTCCAATTCTGGAGCGAATAGCGGCCTAATGACGGCATCCCCGCGGAATCGTTCAGATATTTCCGTGTCTGAGGCGCCGTGTTCAATCGCCTCGATCAAATACATAAGTCGTTCAACCAGCAATTCCCTATGGTGCATGGAAGTTGGCTCCTCTCCGCCTCCGCGGTTATAACCTGCCCAAGAATTCCTCCCGACCGGCGCGATGTTCGGTTCCAGCTTCGATCGGGACCGCTAAACTGAGGTGTATATCCTGCCCTTCGCATTCTGGTCCTCGCGGCCAGTAACTCATTCCCCGAGTTCCGTTCCGCCAGACGAGTCACCACTTCTTGCCATCGTCCTCCGAGGGAATCGGTGTCGCGCCCGCTGGCGAATCTTTAACTGCAGCGACAGGAGTTCTCGCGGTTTGCTTAACGGCCGCCGCGGCCGGAGTACCGGATGGGACCGTCGGCAGTTCCTCGCGAATCTGCAACGCATCCGGTTGCATCGATTCGACCGGCACCTTCGTCTTCTCAAGATGTCCGTATGACAGTGTCGCCGCGACATTATCAATGACGACGTCGCAGCACGGAGACTCCATTCGGCCGAGCGATTGCTTGGTTTGTGGGTCAATCATCTCTTTACCCATCGAGACAACAGTGTAACGAGCGCCCGCCTTCACCGACTGCCCCCCCTGGCTCAAAACAACGTTTATGCCGTCCTTCGCCACCACTGTGACGGGGAATGTACGAGTCAATATGGCCGTCACCGTGTCGGCGACAATCGCGGACTCCATACTTGCTTCGGTCTGGACCACGTCAATCCCGCGATCCATTGTCGTCGGGTCGGTGGGGGGCGCCCGTTCTTGCAGCGTATTGGATAGCAAAATTTGCCGCGTGGGTACATTTACCATCCGCTGCGAGACTGACCATCCGCCGCTGTAACTCACGAGTTCCCGATCGCTCGTCATGAGCTTTCGTGCATGGCGGACATAAGCGAAATCGTTGATCGTGCCGACCCAGAGAAGATCAGCGCTCAACGTCTGATTTAGCTTCGCCATTTCAGCAGTTGGGGTTTGTCCGGTGGCGATTAGATCAAGTTCGCGGTTCGCTTCGGCATCGAAGTCTCGATCGAGGACAGCAAATCGGCCCGTGGCCGTCAGGGCGTCGATGAGGCGCTGGCGGATGTCATCTACGACCTTTGTCGCGGGCACGGTCTGTGCCCCGAATTCAAAGGAACTGACGTCTACCCGTAGCCGCGCAACGACAATCTTGATTTTCTTGCTGTCCGTTGGCGGTCGAAACTTCGCAATAGCAGCTTCGATGGTGACCCGATATGGATCGCCTTGCGCAGTAGGCTCCGTCATGTTCACGAGCTTGAACCCCGTGACCGTCCCCTTTGACCGCTGAGCGACCGCGTCGGCAAACGCGGACCCGCGAAGCATCGCGGCTGATTGACCCTCCGCCACGTCCAATCCGAACTTCACGGCGACGGAACTGGTGTCGATCGTCGCCCCGTTGACCTCCAAGATCGCCAATTTCATCGCTTCCTGAACTGCGACACCGGCCGTAGCGCCACTACCCTTCGCGGTTACAGCGACCGTTTCGAGTTTGCCCACGTCCGGAATGGCCGAGGCCGCCGTCGAGGAAGATGCTGGGGGAGCAGCGGGGGCTCCCGATGCGGCCGCCGGCTCCCCTTGCTTGGCGCAGCTGGCCGCGAAGGTGCAGGCCGCCAAAAAGGCGATTAGTCTGATAGTTTGCATCGCAAACTCCTCTCATGGGGCATCAAATGACGGCGGTAGCCTCGGGCGGAACTTCGATTCCGTGGCTATGCGCAAACGCAACCGCGTTCTTCATAGTCTCGGTCAAATTCTGCAGGTTTCCTGGGAAGCTTTTGACGACATACGCGCCGGTCTGAAGCTTCGGAGCCTGCAGCATCGACGCACCCGATAGACCACCTCTGAATGCATCCACGTCCTTGCTCATGCCGGTGTATTTGACGAGTCCCGAGGCCAGGAATACGAGGCCTTGCGTGTACGTTTTCTTCGACTCGGCGTCGAGATTGCTGTTGGGCGCCTTGAGTGCCTCCGCCAGCGCCTTGGAATCGTCGGACTGAACCGTCGCTTCGTCCTTAAGATTGCCTGTGGTGGCACCCGTTCCTAGTGCATCGGACTCCGCTTGCGCTTTGGCCGCCTGATCTTTTAGGCCAAGGGCTAACAACATTTTGGACTGAGATGTCAGTACGTCCTTACTGGCTCCCACATACGATGTCACAAGGCCTGTCTGCGATGCCATGAGGTCGGGACCACCGGATTTGCTCCCGAATCCCGGAATTGACGGTATCTGAGATTGCCCAACAACCGGCACCAATCCGCAAACGGCGATGGCCGTCAAGGCGATAAATGTTTTCACTGATCTTCTCCCTTATTAGTGAATTCCTGCATTCGTCAATTGACTAATTAAATCGTGACTCGCGCTTTCGGCCGCAAGCTTCAGCGCATTGGTCTGCGCTTCCCCATCGGTCGGTCCTAAGCCGTTGTATTGGACCGGCCCCACGGTGGCGACGCTTTCCGGGATTGTGTCCGTCAGATCCAGGATCTTGGCGTTTACAACGACGGCTACACGCCGCAAGCCTGTCGCGGGATCCGTATATGCAAACCCTACGTCGAGGGTTCCGAGCGCGAGATAAGGTACTTGGGCATTACGCAGGCCTGCTTCCACCTGCGCGAGCGTCTCGGCGCGCAGATCAAGGTGGCTTTTGTAGTCATCTTGCACGGCGGCCACATGAAGCTTTCCACCGCTGTAAGGTTCGACATCCGCGGCGTCGATCACTCGAAAGCCCGCGTTCTTGAATGAATTGCCGAATACCGATCCCAAACTCGATATCGGAAATAATCGATAAGTCGTCTCTGTCGCCTTGCGTACCGTGCTGCCTCCCTGCTCGACAGACGCAGAGACGTTTGAGACACTTGTGCCAGCTGAGGTCTTTGAAGCGTTGGTGCTCACCTGGCTACTCGTAATCGCCTCGCCTTCGGTGCCGTTTTGAGAAACCAAATTTGATCCACTGGTCTTGAGACCTGTATCTACGCGTTTGAAAACGTGCGGGTCGTAGGTCGTCTCATCGTTGGATTGACGGGCGACAAATAGGAAGGTCAGCTTGGATCTCCCGGTGTTCGCCACATTTGCAACCGCAGAGTTTTCTTTGATGGCCGAATTGAGAGCCGGCATGTTCAGTTTCACGCGTATCGATACTTGATACTGCTTGATATCGGTGTGGTCTTCCGTGCTAACTACCACGGCTTCCAGCACGTATCGATCCAAGTTCCCCAGGATCTTGTCGCGGATGCTGTCGAAGCTCGTGAAATCTGCCTGTCCCGCATTGGCGTAGTAGGTTTCTATGGCCTTGGCCTCGGCCATTTGGGTAGCCTGGTCCTTGATCGCTTGGGGTGCGGCCTTCCCCGAGTAATTGAGGGCGGCGCTACCTGTAGCGTATTGGGTCTGACTGAGTACCGTCGTGCTCCAAACCAGGAGAGCGGTTATCGCTATGTGTCGTGTTATTTGCATTTTTGCAATAGTCCTCGAGTCGCAGTTATTTGCTTACCGATATCCGGCGTCACCGCAGCCGTTTTGAGCCAGGGAAGGTCCTGTCCGCCCAGCACTTGTGCCAGTTTGTCAAAGAGTCCCCGAATCGAATCGTTATAGGCGGGAAGATCGTCCACGTAAGTCTGGCTGGCTGGCACTTCCTTTACTTCGCCATTCTTGAATTCAGCATCCAGAATCGGCTGTATGGCACCGTGCCTGATCACCTTGACGGTCGCATAAGATCCGTACACGTAGCTCGTCCCAGCCGCGTTTTGTGCGTACATCACTTTCTTCACGGTGTTCAGGTTTACAGCGATCTCCCAATCGGGATCAGGAAATTGCAGGTTGTAATCGGTGTTGGCGAGTCTCATCTGCATGGCGCCGCCAATGGCGGCGCCCGGAGAGTACGGGAACAAGGCTACGCCGGCTTGAGAATTGAGCGCTTCACTAAAATGGTCCGCGACCCAAGACTCTGGCGCCCCGGGGATTGCGGCGAGTTCCGGTCGAATGGCGGGAGCCGCCTGGGGAGCGATGGAGACTTTTGTTATTTGGAGAAAGAGGTCGCCATTGTGTGGCAACGTAGCTGTCGCCAGAGCGTCGGCATAGCGCGCTAGAATACCTCTCTTTCCTTGCGTTCCCTCGTATGCCTTGATGATTCGTTCGTCGATCTCCGCGTCGCTCGGAGAATGGTTCAACACATCAAGATAAGCAAAAGATAGCGGGTATGTGCGGCGAATCTTTTTGCTGACGAAGTCGAAAATAAGCGCCTCGGCACGAATTTGAACAAACAGCTTGTGCACGGGGCCGAACTCTTCTTGCGATACAGTTTCTCCCGTCAGGGTCAAAGCAGTCACGAGGACTTCGTCGCCCTTGTTCTCAATGCTGTCGGATATATTTAGATCAAACGGATACGGACCCCGCGACAGTAATTGTCGAATTCTTGTATTTATGTCTGCGCCCGTGGCAAGGAGTGAGCGTTCGTAACGCTTGGAATATCTAAATCGAGTATCAATGTTGCTGAAGTCACCGGCATAAGCGACGCCGGCGAATGCGACGGTGGTTGATGCAGGTACGGACGCAAGCGCGACGTTTGCGCTAGGAAGCGTGGTTATCCAGAAGGACAGCCACAGCACTTTGGCGAAGTGATTGAAAGAGAGTATCGATAACGCGGCGCACTTGCCGGCCACCATTGTGGCGCGCTTGCGTCCATCATCCCTGATATCGTGCATCTAACGTTACTCGTCAAAGCCGGTGTTGATTTGAGCCCGTGGGCCCAAGAATTTATTTATAATAAGATGTCATGTTATCGTGCCGGCGTCTCGATATCGATCACAGTTTATCGAGCGGTGCCGACCTGTTAGATAAGGCGCGCGACGACAAGTATCAGCGAAACACTGGGTGACACGAGCTTAACCCGACACTGCACTTATTCCCTCAGACATACGTCGGTCGCGAACGCCAAAAAATGCAAAGTCATGGGCGTGCATTTTTCGACGTAAGGGTTTCCCCTAAGTGTGCGCGACCCTTTGGTGTTTCGTGTATGTACTTCATAATGGTCCCATTGCCCTTTCGTTTGCGCGAGATCGTTTGCCTCTTGGACAACCTTTGTCTTCTCACGACATCCCATGATTCAGCAACCAAAGCGTCTCTAGGACGCCGCAATTGAGTTTGAGAGGGCTAGGCGCAAACGTCTCCTGCTCCAACTTCGAGTTTGGCGCTGCCTATGCCGCGGTCGGGTGTTCAATCAGATCGTTGGAGCTTAGAATTCTGATTGCCTAGGCGTGCGCAATTCACCCACCATTCATTGTACTGACACACCCTTTCATCCAACCCACCTAACCAACTACCCCTACGCAAAATCGGGCCGCGATGCTTTGTTTGACGTGCGCTAAAAACAGGAAGGAGGTATCGGACATGGCGGACCATGCTCGCTGGCCATCAATGGCAAGGGGCCTCGAGCTCCACAGTTTACGGTGACAATCGCTGAAATAGTCCTATTCGCGCATCGAGATCCTGGGTAGGTATTTCGCTAACCGGGAATCGCTCGTCGATTTTTCGCAACGACGAACCCTTCTGGAACCGGCTTGTAAGGATCGCCATCGCGCGGCCAACGCCTATCTCGGTTTTGGAACTCGCGAAGCCCAGACCAATCCAACTTTACAACGACTAAATGTTCGTTTTCACCACCGCGGATTCGACACACATCGCGCTCGTGTGTCTGTTTCCTGGGCGACCTCACCCGACTATCTCCGTATTTCCTGTTGTTGACCAACGCGATATGAGCATGAACGTCGAGACTGCCAGCTTCGACCAGAGCGGAAAACGTTTCCAAGTCTTGATTCCACGCCAACACAATTACGCAATCAACCTTCCCCTGGAAATCCAGTCGATGCGAAACGTTTTGAAGCTCGGAGCAAACCAAAATGCCGAACCTGAAGCCATAATGTGAATAGACAGGCTTAGGAGTCTTCGAGAGTGGAATCCAAACTCTGCCAAAAAGACGAAGCAACGTTTCCTCCTCAGCAGGTGCAGGCTGCGTCTTAGCTTGCCGAATCTGCACGGTCGAAGGAAACCCCAGGCGATCGTCCCTTAGTACGAGCACAGCTTCGCTAGCAATCTCTTTAGAGTTGGGTACGTGATAGTCCAGACCTGCGATCAGACTGATTCCTGCGTCGCGCAACAGCCCGGACACCGTATCAATCCATCGATCAGGCAATGCCAGCTCCGGCAATAGTAAGTGCGTCGGGCGTGGGTTGGCTTGTATTGCTTGATTCACTAGTGACTGGATTCGTTTGTACCGGAGCCGTGAGATGTCGGCGCGCCCAGAGGCACCTGCCCGGAAACTATGTTCGGTCGTCATCAAGCTGCTAATGCCAAGCCGAACTTCGAGATCTTCTTGTGGGCATCCAATAGCAGCCATTCTCTGCGGTGGTGAGTCATCGCCGCCGTAAAGCATCTCGCCTGGTTGGGGGGCGTCGGCAACCTTACTCCATACCCAGACGCCTCTAAGCGCTCGAACAAATCGCGCCCAATCGCGCGCCGCACTTTCCTCCGAACTGCCAAAGACACACAACGAAGGCAAGAAGAGCGACACCTCCTGGGTGGTGTATGGCCGGGTCGGAAACAGGTATGGCAATAAAGAAGGTATTTCATCCGCTTGCATACCAGATATGCAGCGCGGGTTTACGCGCACCACGCTGGACTGAGTGGCAATTTTCATTGACTGCGACAGAAACTCTCGGAGATCCATTTCATGTTCGTAGATCCCGTACAGAAACTCTTCGCCTTTTACCATCGGTGCTTGGCGAGTCGCATCGCGTCGTAAGTGGTCTTTGTACGCGATCTTGGCCCAGTCGGTTTCTCGAAGGTCTCGTGATAGCTGCGCGATGATGTCTACATCAGACCCAAGCCCCACTTTCTCGAATAGCGCGGTTGCGGTTTTGGGCATCGCGCGAACACCGCCGTTTCTTTGAGTCCAACGGATGGCTCGAACCACGGCGTCAGCAGCAGACTCGCGCACCGAATCCGCAAACAGACTCCATATCAAATCGGATGCCGCCGATGTGCGAATTCCGTTGATCTTTATCCTGTCGGAAGCTACTTCGGTTTCCAATGACTTTATTGATGCAAAAGCGGCGTCGATTAGTCGATTAGCGTCGGCCCAATCCATTAACGCCACTGCAAGCGACAATAGTCTAGGCAAATAATCCATATGGTCTAGAATTCGATCGGGCCTAAGTATGTGATTATGGGCAAAGTCATAGAATTTCGACCTTTCCTCACGCCAGTCAGGAGGTCGCAGATCGCGCGCTAACGTCTCGACCGCCCGAAGCTGGATGGACCAACCCATGCGACGCACTGCCAGTCCATCCGCCCGCCGCAACGTATCAGCCTCTTCCGTCGCTTGCGACGCGGCCGTTAGGACCTTCGCTGAAGCCATTTTCTCTAGCTTTTCTGGCGACTGCATTAGGCGCCGTTCGCTGGAGACGCTTCTAATCTGGGTTTCAATGTTTGCCAGAAGGTCCAATCCCCCTTGGCCCTGCAGAAAAAACAGCTTTTGCTTCGACTGCTGAAGCCGTAGTGATGATTGGCCTTTGAACGTCTCGGGAAGGGAGAGCTGTATTTGCGTTCCGCCGGTCACCTCAGATGGAAAACTCGAAGTTCTAGCAGCAATAAATCTTAGTAGATCTGCAGAGTCCTTTACATTGCCTGGGTCTCGCAACACTAAAAACATGTCATCGACGTACCTACCGTAATAAACGGGTGCCAAACCTTGCTTGATATCGCGATCGATACCGATCAGAAGCGCATTTGCAATAATTGGAGCTATCGCAATTCCGATTGGCAGCCCCCCGCCCGCAGCATCGCACCCAAGCTTCAAAAGCAAATTTTGAGCATTCATCGACCAAGCAGAAAGAGCATTCGCGAACGATGTTGTAAACGATAGCTCCCAGGGGCTTAGATTGATTCCAGCATCTGTGAGAAACGCGATATTAGAAATGAATGACGGATCTATAAAATGGTAGTAACTCGTCAAGTCCATTGATACCGCGATTACATTTCGATCGGCGGTGAGCTCAGATCGGATGGTATCCATCCCGCCCCTGCGCCACGCCTTATATCTATTGAAGTAGGGTTCGAACGAGCCGACGGCTTCAAGGTGATACTTTCCAATAGTTCCGGGTGGACTCCCTGCTTCAGGTCGGTACCGCCGAAGTCTCATTCCGTAGGCATTTGACGACAACGCGGCGTCGAACTTGTGGCCCACCTGATTGATCCACAGTGCTGAAAGTACGTGCATTGTTGGAGAGAAGTCACCGATCAATCTGAATTCCGGCATTAAGTCATGTGACTGCCTCAGCCATTCAAACGCACGGGTGGGGTCTGAGAAGAATCCGTGGCTTACCGCAGGTTTGCCCCTTCGCTTCTTTGGCTCAAGTCCAAGTTTTTTGGCCACCGCTCGTGGCCGTCCCAGATTTTCGGCTAGGATCGAATTGATTTCGCCGTGCTGCAACCGCTGCAGTAGTGCTAACAGATTGTCAGCTAGGTTTCGCTCATACAATGCGAACTGCCTGGCGACATAGATTGATCTTTCGTAAAAGCAATCCGCCTTTGCTTTTCGGTAGGCAAAGAATAGTTCGCGTAGTGAGACTACTTCCCACGACTTTAGATCGTAGACATTCATGGGTTTAACGCTCTTAGAAGAGCCTTGGTGTGAGAGCTCATCCTTGCCCGATTCAGGAAGCCGTCCATTGCCGTATGGCGTAGCGCAAATCTGCCTATCTCACCGCATTAATACAGTGATCTAGTTCGCGAATCGGACTTAGTGAGCCCCCGGGCGCCGGGTTAGTTGCTATTAATCTAGGAGGACGGCAGTCCGCGCCATCCCCCGCACGCCGCCTATACTTGCGGCCGAATCGCCTTGGCATTCTAGTGTCCTTCGATCTTCCGGCTTGCACCGACGCCAAGTCGATATGTGGCGCCAGAGGTGCTGGGTCGCCCTGACTAGCACCGATTCCCCACTATTTCCTGTGACAGCCTTCGCATCTATGTCGACACACGCCGGTACTCGTCTGAGCGCGTCCGCCGCATCGTCGTCATTTGAGCTTTTCCCGGCTACTCCCCTTCCCAGCACTCGACAAAATACTAAGCCCTCTTTATTTGTCCAGTTTCTAGCCAGGCGATGTGAAGCCACAGGGAGTGAAGCGCCGTTTGAAGTGCGGATGCTCCGTAGTCCGTGTATATATTCTCTAAATAGAAGTCCATATCCGGCTGGCTAAGTGTCCGTTGAAATGACTCTCCTCGTCGCAAATGCTTGTATGCATCGATGAGGTCCTTGGCGGAGTTTCGATTTACGCTGTCGCTTGCATGAAGGGCACGAGCACCATCTTCGCGTTTGAGAGTTTGTTCATAGACACGCTTGGCAATGGCATATGCAGCAGCAAGAGTTTTTAGCGATGACATTGGACGCAATCTCCATCCAGGGTAATTGATCTCGTTTACCCGCAGGGGGCTACTTGTCGTACGAAACGATCATGCGATGGCTACACGCAATTAATTCCCGGCGTCCGAACAGCTGCAGTCAATTCCAATCCGGCCGAATCGCCATCCGTTCGGGAGCCACCAAGTCTTGCGAGTCAATCTTTGAGCGCATTGCAAGCTTCAGGGACAGATCCGCCTTCTCGCTAATCGAAAGATTTTCGATGTAGCTGTGGATTTTGTGGATACCGTCGAGAACATCAAAAAGCAATGCATATGCAGTTACGAGCAGCATTTCGTTGCGGCGGTACAAAATGGTCGAGTCCTCGCGCGCTCCAATAAGGGCATGGGGAAGAGTTGGTGAATTACCCCGCACCGAATCCTCGAGAAGAAGGTATCCACGTCCATATACTTCTTCCTATCGAAGAAGCGTCCGTCGTTCAAGAGTTCCGAGAATAACCGATGGTTCGACTTCTTCAGATTGAAGGTCTGAAACAGGAGCCATGCGTACGAGTCGAAGGCGGCCATCGCTACCGCGATCATTGAGAAGCCAAGCTTCCCCTCACCGCCGGAGCTGAAATTGCGGTGGAATGAGTCCTTTTCCTTGTCCAGGAGATCAATCGTCAATTTTGAGTGTTCCAAAACATATAGCGGATCCATTCCTACCTCCCGGAAGATTTTTCCATCCGTGTACTTCGATGCAGTCAGCAAGACCGTCTTCTTCGAGACCTGGTATTCGGGTGGAGCCGCAACAGTCTGGACTCCGATCGCGCAGGTTCACACGACTTGTTAGACTCTACATGGGCCACTACGCCCAACTTCTGATCGTCCAGCCAATCGCGCAACCGCCGCCAGCGGACCGAATCTAGTGTATGTACGCGGTGACCACGACGCGAGTTCGGAAACATGCGAAATCCGAAGTCGGCTGGCATGACAGGGCTTCCCCCAGCAAAGCGCCATACTGGGTCAAATATCAAGACAAATTGACCGCCGACATCTTTCGTCATCGCGTCAAGTTCGTGCACGCGATTCGGCACCTGCAGGAATCCTTGCCCGCCCGGCTGAGGTTGGTAGATGTTGTCTGGCCGCTCGCACTTGCCGGGCTTCTTCTTAGCAAATCTCCGATCATTCCAATAGTCGGCGAAGCTGAGTTTCTCCTTTATGACCCCGGCCCACCGCACTGCGTGCGGTTCCCGACTTTCTTCGGCGCCGGTGAAGGCCAATACCGCATCCCCGGGTTGCGCAGATGTCCGTATCTTGGGCTTGCATATAGCGAGAGTCGTAAAAGGCCGATCATAGTTCGGCGCTGAGCCAGCATCCGTGGCGATGACGTAACAATAAAGATCCATCTACGCCGTCTCCATTAGATTCGAAATCCATTTCCGAGCGTCAACTCGCTCGCCAATTCGAGCGACAAACTCTTGTCCGCGTGAGGCCGCAATGCACGTCCCAGATTTATCCCAACGAGCATCGGGATGAAAAGTCATCCCGACTCCCCCTGTCTTCGGATTTAACCACGCCGGAACGTTCCAGTGCGACGTGTGAGTTGCATCAGGAGCGGTTAGCCGACACCCCCGCGAAAAGAGTCCCCACCCTGGTCTGTCCATCGATTTTCCATCCAGAGTCAATTCCTGGCTTGCCACATAGATCGTGTTTGACGCTGACCATCCAACTCGAGCGTGGGGGTGAGACTTCAGCCATGGAATGCGAGCGAGTGTTGGCGCGGGATCGACACCCGTCGGCAAAACTTCGCCAACCTGCAGCCACCCGAATATTCTATGTTCCGCGGCGCCGGTGTATTCCCATTGACCTGCGAAACGTACCGGCCGAAACAGTCCCCAGAATAGGAATAGGTCGCCTGCCTGAACACCTTGATTAGCAAGATGCCCTTGGGCCGCCCCGACTTGTCCGAGTGCTCCTCGCCAACCAGCGTCGCGCGGAATAGACGTCGCGTCCAAATCAGGGTCTAAATGACAAGGTGTGCTTGCTGTAACTCGGCCGCGAGACAAATCGCGGGAAAGCTCGGCGATCCTCCCGAGATCCCCAAAGACTGTCGGGGTTGGCATTCGCGTCGGAATTGGCAACGAGATGGGCCGCCCATCGATGATCGGACTTGCGCAACCTCCGCTTGCGGAATCGAAGCCCTTTCTGGAGAGAATTACGCGCACGAGCTTAGATACTCCCCGAACAAAACCCCGTGCCTTCTACGCCGGCAGGAAATTGGTGCATTAGGCGGCAGGGGTATCAAAACATCCTCACGATATTACCCGCTCAAATCTAGGTGATCTCAGGCTACGCTGAGTGCTTGCAATTTGTCGTGAGCCTTCTTCACCGGCATCTTCATAACTCGGTGAAGCAAGTCGGAATCAATCGTGAGGTTCCGATGTTTGGACTTCAGCTCCGTTCCCACACGAATCATTATTTGCGCTGCCAGCTCCGCGTCTGCCGCGGCTCGATGTGCGTCGCCCTTAAAACGAAGACCCATTTCCGACGCAAGACTTCCTAATGCATGGCTTTGAAACTTCGGATATACGCGTCTCGCGACCCGCATGGAGCAAATGAAGGGCATAACTTCGAGCAGCATCCCACAATGGCGACTCTCGCTTACAAAGAAGCGCTGATCGAAACTGGCGTTGTGCGCCACTACCGGCGTATCGCCGATGAATTGCGACAAGGAGCGAAAGACTTGGCGCACGGGCGGGGCGGTGTCGACCATCCTTTGCGTGATGCCGGTGTAAGCAGTAATAAAAGCGGGCACTCGCACATTGCAATTAACGAGGGACTGGAATCGATCCAGAATCTGACCCTCGCGTATACGGACGGCGCCAATTTCAGTTATACGGTCGCCCCGATCGGGGCTAAGCCCGGTTGTTTCGAAGTCGAGTACCACGTACGCACCGGTCAGCATAAAACGCGTCCTTGTTAAATTCACACTCCCGCATGGCAACCATACCTAAATGATTGCTCCCGCGCCGTGATCCCCTTCACTCCCCGCACGGCGCCAATAGCAGGGCCGAGGCGTTTCGTTCTCATTTTCGTGAGCAAGTTGGCACCGCCGGCGTGCCGTTGGGCCGATACTTTGGTTCTTAACTGCCGAATAGATCCACGGACTAAGGCTCTACCCGCTTCCGGGGTATTTAAGGACGAAAGAACTCCGCGATGGGACATCTCTCACAAGTCGAAGGCCTGATTCAAGAAGGTCTAACACCCGCCCAGGCAACCGCAGCCGCAGATACGTCGCCTGCCATCCTCTGCATCGCATGCGCCGGGTCGGGTAAGTCACAAACCTTGGCGTACCGTATTGCGCGGCTGATGTCGGAACAGGTACCGCCTTCTGCAATCGTAGTGATCACGTTCACCGTCAAAGCGGCAGATTCCATCAAACGCCGCGTGGCGTCGGTCCTAGCCAAGTCCGGTATGAGCCCCAGTCTAATCGGCGAGATGTACATCGGGACCATTCATGGCTTTTGCCAAAATGTTCTGGGCGATGTGGATGCGCTTTATCGACAATTTGACGTTCTCGACGGCAACCGCTTTACGTTGTTCTTGATGTCCAGGTATGGGCAGCTCAAGGCTGCCCCGCTACGTGCCCGTTTCAACAATAGATATTTTGAGACGCTGAAGGAGCTTCAGAGCGCATGGAATGTTTATCGCGACGAAGGGTTGTCTCTTGACCAGATCAATGCGTTAGATCCACAAGTCGGAGAGGCGCTGACGGCAATTGGTCAAAAGCTTACTGCAGACCAATTTCTCGACTTCTCGTCGATGATACGCATTCTTGTCGACCGTTTGAATTCTGACGAACGCGTTCGCGCGCGCCTCAAAAGCATACGGCACTTGCTCGTAGACGAGTACCAAGATGTGTCCGGGTCGCAGGAAGAACTGATCGCGGCGATCCACGCCTTGGGCAGCAGCCTATTTGTCGTCGGTGATGACGATCAATCGGTGTACGGCTTTCGCGGCGCGCACGTTTCAAACATCTTAGAATTCGCTCAACGCTACGGGGGGGTTTCTCAGCATGCGCTTGAAGTTAACTTTCGCAGCACGCGCGCCATCGTAGAGCTGTCGAACTCGTTCATTGCCGCCCAGCTGGGTCCACAGCGGCTACATAAGGTGCCGAAACACCATGCCGATTTGACACCCAATCATGTGTGCGTACACCATTTCGCGACGCGGGCCGACGAGGCCGATTGGATAGCCGACCGCATTGGGCGCCTTCTCGGCACCTCATACACACATCACGACGGTTCCGTCCGCGGCCTGACTCCAGGTGACTTCGCCATTCTGATGCAGTCTACTCGGTCGGCTGAACAGAGCGGCGAACCGCGACATCAAGCGTTTACGCTCGCCATGACCGCTCGCAATGTTCCATTCTCCTTGAACGCCGGCGGCTCAGTATTCGATCAGCCGGCTGTCGCTGCGCTTCGGCAAACATTCCTGGCGCTTGCGGAGGGGCCGATTGATCGTCCGAGTGCCGATGCACTGATCAACAGTCAAATCCAGCCGGCCTACTCATCGGTCGACAGACACAAGGTCTATAAAGTATTGGGCGAATGGGGCCGCCGCATACACAAGCCCCAAGGCACGTCTCGAGAGCGTTTGTTTCCACAAGCGCTGCTAATGGAACTGCTGGACGCATTCAATCTTGCGCATTCCAACTTCCCCGAGGGCGTTATGCGTGACATCGGGCTATTCAGTCGAATGATGCAAGATGTCGAGAGTGTTTATCTGAGTGTCGATTCTGAATCTCGATTTAAGTCGATTGGCTACTTTCTGGATAATGTGGCCGAAGGCGGATATAACGCGAGCACCGAAGATGGAATGACCAGGCCGGATGCCGTCACTGTGTCCACAGTGCATCAGGTTAAGGGACTCGAATTCCCGGTAGTATTTGTCGCGGATGTGGTTCCTTCGCGATTTCCGCGCAAGCGATCAAATTACAAAGGTCTTATTCCGTCGTCATTGATCGCGCCGGCGATCGCGCGAGGAGCCTACAATAATTCGCCAGAGGCGGAAGCACGTCTGTTTTACACAGCAATAACGCGAGCCGAGCGATATTTGCATGTAACAGGAGCTGCAAGTCTGCCGGGAGGAAAGTCGACTCATAAACAATCAGCGTTTGCGGCAGCTCTACAACATCCGGACGTGATTACGGTTCCGGCAACTGAACCGGCAGGACTGAGCCAATCGCCGCCACGACAAAAAATCGACGAATCTTTGCTCCCTACCTCTTTCAGCGAAATTAAGTACTATTTGCGCTGCCCGATGGATTACCGATTTCGTAAGGGCTATGGATTCAGTCCACCCGTTCCGGAACTGTTCGGCTACGGTCGAGTCGTGCACGTCGCCATTGAAAAGCTCCATGAGATCTATACTGAATCGGCGCCGACCGCCGAGCAGGCTGCTGTTGTTGCGAGTGAGACGTTTCATTTAAAGCATGTGGCACCGAGTAGGGACCCCGAGACGCGTCCTGGCGCTTACGAGCGGGCAAAAAAGAAGTCGCAAGGAATCGTAGAGGACTACGTCAAAACCTACGCGGACGATTTCGCGCACCAGCGCCAAGTCGAGACCCGATTCGAGATTCCCGCAAAGGGATGCATTATTACGGGGTCCATTGACTTGCTTTTGAAGTACGACGGTAAGGGTGATGTTGTCGAGTGCCATGTCGTCGATTTCAAGACAATGGAGGGGGGCGAGAACCCAACTGAAAATGAAGAGCTCGACTGGCGCGAGCTCTCGCTACAAGTGCAGCTTTATGCCAAAGCGGCACGCGAAGTGTTGAATGAAAACGCCGCCACCGGATCCATTCACCTTCTGAAGGATAATCAGCGGGTGCAAGTTCCGATCGATCCCTCTTCAGTCCAATCTGCGATTGAGAATGTCGAGTGGGCGGTGCAAGGGATAGTGGCGCGCGACTATCCGATGCGGCCTGAAGAGACAAAGTGTGCAGCGTGTGACTTTGGTCGCCTTTGCAAGAAAACGCCGCAGGCATTTAGAGAAAATGCCGGAAAGCCGCCACCTATAATCACCCCAACCGGTCCGATGGACGCGGCAGCTCTTTAGCCGATACCTGCATGTCATCACGCTGCGCAGGCGGCGATCCAACTCCTTGAAAACACACGCATAATCGCGTGGGCAGCTCAATATTGACATATTTAGGCAGGTGCCGCACCATGCCGCAAGGTGCAGCACCGGTTCCGGAAATCTCATGCCCACGTCAAAGCCGCGGTTATCCATCAACTTGTCCGCAGGCGAATACGCCGAGCTTTCAGCGCTAGCGGAAAGGAATAACCTTTCGATGGCGTGGCTTGGGCATAAGGCTGTGCTCGACTTTTTGGCTACGGCTCGAATAGAGTCCTTGCAGCTCCCCCTGTCCTTTAGTCGGCGCGAACGTGCGGATCTTGTGACGGGCAAGTCCGATTCCTCTCTGACATGAATCATGCCCGACAATCTCACTTCGGCACAACGCAGTCGCACCATGCGGGCGGTGCGGACGAAGGGCACCGCGCCGGAATTATTGGTGCGTTCGCTCGTCCATCGACTCGGCTATCGATTCAGTCTCCATCGCAAGGATTTAATCGGAACTCCGGATATTGTGCTTCCCGCGCGGAACTGCGTGATGTTTGTGCACGGTTGTTACTGGCACGGACACAAATGCGCGCGGGGCAAGCCATCAGCTTCGAACATCGAATTTTGGCAGCGCAAGATTTCCAACAACAAATTGCGCGACAGGAAGTCAGTCAGGACTCTGCGAGAGGAAGGCTGGCGAGTCTTGACAATTTGGCAATGCGAAACGAAAGATCGCCACCGATTGCAGCAGACAATATTGCGATTCCTGAGAGAAGCGAACGTTAAGATCCGAATAAAGGCACGCGCTTAATGACTTACAAACTTATAGATTTATTTTCTGGTGCCGGCGGCATGTCGCTCGGCTTCGTTGACCCACGATTTTGCGGCGGCTTCGAGTGCGTACTCGCCGTTGACAACGATGAAGCAGCGTTGGAAACCCACAGTGCGAATTTTCGCGGCAAAGTCGTAAGCGGCAATATTGAAGACTGGTTGAAAAAGAAGCCCCGCGTGCCCCAAGCCGATGTTGTTATTGGTGGGCCACCATGCCAAGGATTCAGCCTGCTGAACAAAAAGCGCGACGGAGATGATCGACGCGCCCTATGGGAGCCATACCTCGATGTCGTCGAACTATCAGACGCCAAGATCTTTGTCATGGAAAATGTGACCGAGCTCTTCCGCTCGGAGGAGTTGGCACGAATTCTACGCCGAGCCAAGCGAATGGGGTTCAAGACTCGCGCAGGCATCTTGAATGCGGCAGACTACGGCGCCCCACAAACTCGAAAACGTACGATTGTGATCGGTTGGCGCGAAAGCGTCACAGAACCGTCATTTCCGCCTCCTCAAACGCACGCCGCCGCCGCAATGGAATTGGACCTGCCACGTTGGCGTACCGTGCGCGATGTCATCGGAGATCTTGGTAAACCCGTTGGCACAGAGATTGGAGCCTTGTCCCCATTAAATCTGCATTTTGGCCGCAATCCAACGCCAAAGAGTTTGGCCAGGTATAAAGCCGTACCGGTAGGTGGCAATCGATTCGACTTGCAGCGCAAGGCTCGGCATCTGACGCCAGCATGCTGGATACGAAAGACATCCGGTGGCACCGATCTATTTGGGCGATTATGGTGGGATCGTCCGTCGGTCACAATTCGTACCGAATTTTTCAAACCTGAAAAGGGTCGTTACCTACATCCGTCGGAGCACCGCCCGATTACCCACCGCGAGGCCGCTCGCCTGATGGGATTTCCCGATGATTTCGAGTTCAGGGGAACAAAGACTGAGATCGCCAAGCAAATCGGTAACGCAGTACCGCCCGACCTTGCTGCGGCAATCGCAGCCGTGGCGCGGCGGGCACTGAGCCAGCAGCCTTCAAGGCGATCGGCTGAGGCTAGCTCCGAATCGGAAATCGGCAGAGACTCCGCGATCTCGGCGTAGATTATCTGTCCGAATCGTCGACGACGAGAGCCAATCGGGTATCAGGCAACAAGGAAAGGGAATGGCGAAAAAGCTTGGGTCAAAGGATCGAATAAGGAAGTTCTTTCTCGCTAACGTCGGCCGCGTAATCGACTCACGTGAGTTGCAAGAGGCGTCCGGTCAGGCGAGTGAATATGCCAGACGCACAAGAGAGCTGAGAGACGAGGAAGGTTGGCCAATTCTTACACACCATGATCGATCAGATCTAAAACCAGGCCAATACTATTTGGAAGATGCTCCGCGGGAAAAACGAGAGATCGCGTTCGCGCGAGGCATATCAGCCAAGTTGCGGGCAGAGGTATTGGACCGAAACGGATTTACGTGTCAGATGTGCGGACTTACTCCTGGCGACATCGACCCCGGCACCGGCCGCAAGGTTCGTCTCCACCTCGGTCACATTAAAGACAAAAGCCTCGGCGGGAAGGACGAGCTCTCAAATCTTCGCGCTCTTTGCTCAACCTGCAATCAAGGAGCCAAAAACATTACTGGGGAAAAGCCGACCACCATTTGGCTTCTATCACAAATAAGAAGGGCTGGCCAAGAAGAGCAGCGCGCCGTTCTAGAGTTCCTTCGAAGGAAATTTGGAGAGTGAGTCAATTTTGGGGCCGTCGATAAGCGCCCCTTCGTCGCCTAAAAACTCTAGGATATTTTCAACTTACCGGTCCATTCCCTGAGACGCCATGACGAGTTCAAGTACGGGCCGGAGTTATTCGGGATCGATGGGCGTGAGGCTGGCGAAATTCCACCGATCTGTGGTCTTCATGTCTTGCCACGTAAATTCGGCGCCGCTGATGGCCGCAGACAAGTCCGCGTCCACCTCGACGCCGTCACAATTGGCTAGTACGGCGACAAACTGCTGAAAACACGCGATGGCCCGTGTTTTCTCAGTCGCACCGCCCTCCCACACCTCTTCATCCACAATTAGGTAAACTGCCAAGCGAAATCTGTCGCCTCGAAGAGAGATGCTTACTCTAATCTCGGTCGAATCCTCGTCCAGCGGCTTCAGCGCTTTTTCGAGCTTGTCACGAACTGTTGCCAATCTATTATTTAGATCGTCGGGCCACGCTGGTCGATCGCTACGTAGTGCATACCACGATTGGATTCCGGCAATTGCTTCATCCCTCAACGACCGCATCGTGCATGGAGCGCTACCAGCGAAATGCCGTCTTGGCACGAAGTATCGATCGACCGTTGCATGAGCATCAAGAAAAAAATTTGGCAACGCGGCACTGTTGGGTCGAAAGTGAAGGCGTCTTGTTGAACGCCGATTCTTAAATTGCGATTTTGGAGTCTGCACTTGGTGGCAATGCAGGACCTCAACAAATGGTTCTTGGTCCATTCTAGCCGCCGTGATGTCACAGCTGTGTGAAACCACGACCAGCCAGTCGGTTTCCACCAACACAGCGGGCGCACTTTCTCCCGGCCGAACAAGATACGACTTGATCAACGGATACATCGAGCCCGGCACCACAGAGCCGCAACGCCAGCAATCACGTTTTATAGCTTCGCATTCTGCGTCGACCGCTGCCTTAGACATCGTCATCTGGTAGTTTTCGCCGGCGCCGCGAAAATCCGCGTTGCTGCATTCGGCGAGAAAGAGACATCGGTCTCTCCTCCAATTGCTCGGCGATCTCGGATAGCGCAGCTTCAGCCGCTCGTTCGTCAATGCTATCAGCAACTAAGATGTCCACAATCGTTCGCCCGTTCGACAGGACATGTTTTCTCGATGTGCCCAACGGAGATTTTGCGCGACGGTCCCAAGACCTTGCGATTTGCTCGATGACGCCGATGCGCTGCTCGGAGGACTTTTGCAGGTCGACTACCTCGGTGGGATCAAGCCACTTATACAATTGAGTCGGCGATCGGCCCAATACTTGAGCGAAAATCCGAAGTGGCAGCGCCAAGGAAGACTGAATCGATGCAAGTCGGTTAGCCCGACTTGCACCACTCAAAACGGATTTTGGTCGCGGGGTCGCCTTTCTCTTTGAGAAATTGCCCTCCGGAGCAAAATATGCGCTCGTTCCTAGTACCCAGGGTTGTGGATCGACGATGGCGACTCCCCATCTGCGAAGATCGGCGCCGGTTCCCAGTGCAAACGCGTCTGAACCGCCAAAAGATATTAAAGCGGCTATTCCAGGACAGTCGGCAAGGATGGTCGTACAGCTCGCAGACGAAGTGCGTGTGTAGTCCACTGCAGCCACAACGCAAGTTGGTTGAAGCGGATTGCGATATGCGCTTGCTCGCCCCGTCACATGATATGGACCCTCGTCCAGTGCCTGCTCATCCAGCGATAATTGGAAAGGCGAAAAAATATGAGGGGCCACGATTACAGGTCGCTTCGTATCTTCGTCGGGCAACCGATTACGGACCGCTACTTCCATTCTGTTTCCGCGAGCGGTGATATAAAGCCTCGGAAACAAGCAGAGGCAATACTATGCATTTTGCGGTATTCCTCGAGGATGGTTTCACCGTCAAAAGGCTTCTTAACATCCCGACCGACATCGGTGTCGATCCAGCCCACTGAGCCGCCGACTTGAGTATGCTTTTGCGCATTCGCAAGAACATCAGGCATCTGCAGTCCGATGTTTCTTAAAGTCGGTGGAAGTAGCATTCCGGGAGGTGCCGGCGCAAATGTGTACGCCTGCACCGAAAAGTCTCCTACCGTGTATGAGGTTGCCCACATCCTTTGCGTGATTTTTGAATTCGGTGGATAACTCGGGCCCAGCACTCCCTCGTTTAGGTAATTACTGAGGTCGTTCCCGGTTGACGGGACCAACAAGTCGACGTACCTCAGACCCGCCCTCTCGATGAATACTTCGAGCTTGGAGGCGCTGAGTGCTGCGATAACGTTTGTCCAACGTTCGATAAAATCCTTGGAATCGATATAGGCTGACGCGTGTAACCCGATTGCGCGGTGATTGATGCTCACACCGCGCGTGTTCTCTTGGTTTAACATGTGCCAAGCGGGCTGCGGCATTTGAGCTGGGGAGGTCGCCTGCATTTGGCCTCCACCCACAAATGCCACGGGAGGGAGAGAGAATTCCGCAAGTTCTTGAGTTCGCGGGTACTCGGCCCTTAGCTCGCGTTGCAGCGCAGCAATTGATTCCGCAATGCCGTAGTGCGGCGCAATCGCTAATTCGGCTACTACGTACACCAAGGGTGGCTTATGCCAGGTGCCGAGCTTCCGGGTCTTTTCTGGAGTGTTCATGTGAGGCTTGGTAGTTTACACAGAAGTGGACACTTTTTGCGCTCTGCAGTTCACATTTATGTGCCCAACCGAGACACTCGGCCCCGTCAGCGCGCCGGAGCGAGTTTCCTTCTGCCTGACGCCTGATCCTTAGCCGGGTTTCGGACGCTTGTGCGCCAGCGCCGGGCGAGGCCCGGCCACTCGCTGGCCAGACGGATAAGCTTCAGTTGCTCGCAGAACTCGGCGATCCGTGCGTCTTGGCCGCTCATGACGCGATGCTCAACAGCTCGTCATACACCGAGAGCGGATGCTGCAGACTCTCGATTGGCATCGCCACTCGTCGCGCCACCGATGGCGGCGCCTTGAGGGCCGGTGCCGGCAGCATGACAGCTCGCTCGTCGGGTAGTAATGTCATCGGCGCCACGCCCGTAGTACCGTGAATGCGCACGTTGGCGACTTCGTCGAGCCAACGACGAACATGGCGGTTGGCCACATCGACATCGAGCCACAGGCCGCTCGCCTCGAGTCTCGACGCCAACGGCAACACAAAGCTGCCCTTGAGGTAGGAGTTGAACCGTTCCACTTTGCCCTTCGTTTTAGCTCGATACGGCCGGCACAGCCGTGGAACGAATCCGCAGTCCTCGGCCAGTTCGTTCATCTCCTCGTTCCAGCGATGCCGGCCGGCGCCATATGCATCGCGCTCGATGACCACCGCCTTGGTGTTGTCAAACAGCACGTGCTCGGGCACGCCACCGAAATAATCAAACGCCTCCCGCAGCCCGGTGCACAGCGACGTCGCATCTTCGCGGGCACCGAAAGTCACGTAGCTCGTGCGGCTATATCCCAAGGTCGCCACCAAGGCGAGCAGCGGATCGCGGCCGCGCCGAACGTGCGTGAAATCCGCCTGCATCTGCTGGCCGGGCGGCGTCTCGAATCGAACCACCGGATCCGGCACGCCGCTCTTGAGCGGCGCAAGCCACGCCTTCAGTGCGCTCACGCCCCCGCCGTAGCCTCGATCCTGGATCTCCCGCAGCAGCACTGTCGCCGGAATCCACCGTGGACTCGCCCGGCGAACCCGCTCGGCCAGATAAATCTTGTGCTCATCCAACTTGCACGGCCGAGGCACTCGCGGCTTGTAGCGCTTCGCCGACTCGTGACGCAAATACCGCCGTACCGTGTTGCGTGAGCACCCTGCTTGCCTCGCAATCGCCCTGATCCCTTCGCCCTGTCGGGCCATTACTCGTATCTCCACTGCTTGCTCCTGGGTCAACATCGGCGGCCTCTAAAAAGCCGCCATACTCGCCCAGGTGGTCACTTTTACTTCGTCGCAGGGGGTCAGTATTACTCTGGCGCTAACACAATGGATGTTCTTCGAACAATACAGTCGCGAACCTTACATCGCCGTCGCCCGCTTCTGGCTCGCTTTTTCACCGAAAGACGAACTCGAGAAGAAGCGACATCTCATCCCTGATTGGCATGCCAAAGGCAACGCCGCGCTCGGCGTGATGCAGGCTCACCTTGCACGGCACGACTGGTTCGCCGGCGGGCGCTACTCGATCGCCGACATCGCGCTCTACGGCTACACCCACTGCGCAGCGGACGGCGGATTTGATCTGACCGCCTATCCGGCAGTCGGCGCATGGCTCATGCGGGTCGCGAGCCAACCTGGCCATGTGCCGCTCGAACTAGATTGGTAGGCGGCAGAATTTCAGCTGCTCATCAAACTATGCTGAAAGCTTTCTAGACATATCTCTTGAGCCGCCTTCAGCGCCGAGATCAGCGCTCTCCCAAGTTTTCCAACATCTCATCGTACGTCGGAGCATTTGGCGAGTACTTTGGCCTATGGATGCAGGTCGCTTCGCGAATGAGCCTCCCTTTCTTCGATTCGACCAACTCTGCCGTCGCGCTGTACCAGACGTCATATCGCGTCGGGTGCATGGGCGTATAGAGCACCCCCCATTGGGCAGTTACCACGGATAATATAAGTTCGCTTTCCGGATACTGCTTGGCGAGCTGCTGCGGCTCTTGGGCTATGGCAAGAATGCCATGGCTATCCGCGACCTTGAGGTGGTAGGTCCCTGCGAGCTCTTCGAGCAGTGCGCGGCCGATAGCGCGCGCCGGATCCTCAATATGATCGTCCGCCCTAACTTGGTTGCCGGCGTCCCTTATGGCACGCGCGTTATTGCCTGCTATTATGGGAAACAATCCACCCACGATCTGATTGCTTGAGCTAACCACGCCGAAGTCCGGTGACGCCGCCTCCACCAGTACAACCGACCTACCTTCCAGCGATGCTTCCGCCCCGATTGGTCGGCTCGCTGGTCTCGTGCTGACGCAGGCACTTGTAATGATCAAGATGACGGCGCCCAAGTTTGCACACCTCTTCACGTCGCAAGTCTCGTCCGCCTTCCAGCCTTACTCATTCGATTGCCGCAATGAGGACACATCCACCCGCCCGGAAGCGTAAGCGACTGCATGACCGAAACCCGACGCAGCGACATCGGCGTCTCACAGCTTGAACAATGCCCAGGATTATCCTCGACTGAGGGCGCCCGCCGACGAAGACCCGCCAGCACGGCACCGAGCCCGGCCAAGGCAACGATGAGAGCTAGAAAAAGCCAAATGTGGCCATCCATGACTTCGTCCACTTCCGTGTTAGGGACTAGCATTGTAGCGAACTAGGCAGCCTAGGGCGAAAATGCCTTTGAAGGGCAGTCGCTATTGTCAAGGCAACACCTCATGGTGAGAGCCTGGTCCCCAGGCCCCTGCTCCGCTCAAGGACCGGCCGCCACTCCTTCACTATGCAGTCCCCGTGAATTGAACCGCCCGGATGTCGTCGGCTCCGCCGATTGCATGAGACTCCCGGGCGAACAGCAACTGGTCATTCACCGGGAATTGCGGGTCATTCGCCGAATATCGCGTGAGCACCTGCAGGGTCGCGCTCAAGATTCCACCATTGAAGGAAACCTAAGTCTGACCAACGGAGATAGTCATGAAGAACCTGAACACCCTCTCTTCCAAACTCAGCGCTTTCGCTGCCGCCCTGTTGATGAACGGCATGATCATGAGCGCCGTCGGTTACCTTTTTGCGCTGCAGTCACACCCACATTTATCCGCGATCTCTTTCGCTAGGGCGGTCGCCGCGCATAAGTGGTTTATCTAGATTGGCTCCTTCGCCGCAATCAAGCGGCGTGGTGCGCACCCAAAGTGGATCGCTTACTTGTTTTCCGGGACGTGCGAAACAGGAAGTTTCGCCCGAAGCCTCCACGGACGGATTTACGGCGGCCCGGGAAGCAAATAACGATCCACGCCGGGCGAGAGGCAGCTGAACGTGCTGGAGTTTTGCGACTACGCCAGCGCCCTGGGCGTGGACGCAGCGGATTTGTTGCGATCCCTTCTCAAATCGCCCCGATAAGACAAGGTCTTGCGCGCAGTAGGACAGCGCAACACATTGGATCACTGGTGAGGCATTACGCGACGCGTCGTGCCGTCTAAACCGAAAGTGGGATCGATGCTTGTTTTCCAGGCCGTGCGAAACAGGAGTTTCGCCCGGAGCCGCCATGGACGGCTTTACGGCGTCCCGGAAAACAAATACGATCCACGCCACCCTCCCCCGCAGGCGCCGTCTGGAATCGTCGAATTGACGACCCCGATTCGACCTAAACCCCGTGATAACACTGAAACCCTCAGAATGCCCGTCAAGGGAAGACCGGCATTCCTGGTATCGGCGCACCGCCTGTTACGGGTATGTACAGATCGCCACCCACAGGAATGCCAATCACAGGAGCCCCACCCGTCGACGGAATGACCAAACGTGGCGTCATGTCTAGACCCTGGGATGGCGCCGTCATCGTTGGCGGAAACGGGTCTGACGCGGTCTCCTGGAAAGAGGGACCTGTGCTTCCTGGGCTGCGTGCAATCAAGCCTTGGGTTGCACACCCTGTGGTGACAGAGAGGACCAGAAGTAAGGCTATAACAGTTTTCACTTATTCCTCCTTGGCCTCTTAGGCCCTTCGCTCGCCTCGATCCATCGCGTACTGAACGTGCTTACCAAATTAACGCAGATTGTATACTTCGGCCTACTCGATGCAGGCAAAGATCGGTGAAGCGCGAGTTAAGATTGGCCGGTTATCCGCCGGCATTGGCAGAGGCACCGAGCTAGCCAACACAGCCGGCCTATCATTTAATACCCCTCCATGAATCCTCCAGAGTGAGAACCATGAAGCATGTTCCCGCGCGAGTCGTCGTGAACGCGTTGAGTCTCGGCTTGATTTTCGGATTGGCGGATCGCGCCGCTTCCTTGCCGACGCATTTGGCGGACGGTCCCGTTATTCAAATCCAGGACGTGGCTGCATTCTATAAGCTATACGACGCGACCAACGGACACCCGACCGCTGACCAACTTCAACACGACTACCTTGATCTGGGTTCGGACGGGCTGCACAACCTCGAGAAGGTACGAAACGTCACCGGAGCGAGGATCGCCGACAACATCGCCAAGCACCCTGAGATCTATTCGGATGCCAAACAATGCCTGGCTGCGCTGCCGCGCGTGCGTCAGCGCGTGGGGGTCGCGCTGAGAGAATTAGGCCGTCTGTATCCGGAAGCACGGTTCCCGCCCGTGACCATCGCCGTCGGGCGGGGGAAACCGGTGGGCGTGGGGAGCCCGGTCACCGGTCTGCAGATCGGTCTCGAGGCACTGTGCGCGGTGAAGTGGATGGATCCCAATATCGAAGACAGATTCGTACGCATCATTGCCCACGAATATATCCACGTCCAGCAGGCCGGGGCTCTCAGTGATGATGAACATTCCACTTTGCTCGAGAGGTCCCTTATCGAAGGCGCCGCAGAATTCGGCGCTGAACTGCTTACCGGTCAGCCCGGCGAAGTCACCAGCCCTCAGATGCGGGCAGCAACACAGGGACATGAAAAGGAGATCGAGAGTGCATTCCTTACCGATGAAGACAGCACCGATTTTTCCAAATGGCTGGACAACTCAAGCTATGACAAGCAAGGTGACTTGGGCTACTGGGTCGGCTATCGCATCGTCAAGTCGTACTACCAGCATGACAGCGACAAGCGAGGCGCTCTGCGCGAGATCATTGAGATGACCGATCCGAAGGCGTTCCTGGCAAAGAGCGGGTGGTCTCCCGGCATCAAGCTGCAATGATTCTTCGTAGGGTCGGCTTTCTCCGTCGGCCGGGCTGTTCACACGTCCGTGTGTTCGCCCGGCGCGGCGAGTTAGAGGCGCGACTCTAACTCGCCTCACGGACTGCCGTCCGTTGCTACATCCCTGTAGCAATTTGCGCGCTAATCACGCTCCACCGACCACATCACCCCCTGGAGACCAGGCCTGTCGCAAGACAAGCCCTCTTGGCGCGGCAGCGCCGAGCCGCCTCACCCGCTGCGCAAGCAGCATCTCCGCCTCTTTAACATTACCCGTACGCGTGCTCTCGCAAGTCCGCTTGCCGAACAGCACCTTGTCGATATGCCAGACGCCATTGCGCAGCAGTAGCCCGCGGCTTCCCCGTCTGGTCGAGCTGCTCGGGTCCGCAACGCCTCCACGTCTGTTGCCACCGCGTCGCTGCGCTTGCTGCGTCGCCACCGGATCGGCCGCGACGTCTATGTCGCGGCGTTCGCCACAATGCTGTTCACCCATGTGGCAAGCTGAATCTAGAACTATATTTTGGAGTGTCATGATGACTGCCCTATTAAGTCGTGGGGCTCGCACCGTCTCACACAGCACGCTAAACCACTTTGACTAAATAGGCATGCCCTCAAGACTCGGATCAGAACGCACGGTAGCGGCATCGCACCATGAATTAAATCAAATGTAGGTTTTCCCCTTCAGCGCGTACCCACACGAATCGCAGATGAACCCCCACAACGCGCGCGCGCCTGCGCGCCCCCGGCAGCGTCGCGTAAGGCGGTTCCTACGTTGATTATGTGAACCATCACCGTACCGGGTCACGGAGAACATCGGCATCCTTTACGGACACGACAAAGGGAGAAAGTTATGCTCACGTTACACTCGAGCGCTCCTGCGTTCCGTCGAATTACGATGATGCTCGGCGCCGCTTCACTGCTGCTTTCCGGCCTAGCGGCCATTTCGCCGACGGTGGTGGCGAAAGAGAAATATACGATCGATCCTGTCACTGGCACAAAATACAAGCCGGAGCCGGAGATGAGCGAACTCCTCTTGGCGTTCGCGGCGCTGGGCGGAAAGCCGATCGAGGCGCTGACTCCCGCGGAGGCCCGCTTGCAGCCCACGATGGCGGATGCGGTCGACGCATTGTTGAGAAAAAGAGGCGAGAGCTCCGATCCAAGCAAATTGGTACCGGATGTCACTACGGTCGAAGCCACGATTCCTGCTGCGGATGGGACGCCGCTGACGGCGACGCTATACACGCCGATCGGACCGGGTCCTTTTCCAGCCGTGGTGTATTTTCACGGCGGTGGATGGGTGATCGGAAACTCGCACGTGTACGATGCCGGAGCGCGAGCGCTTGCAAAAGGGGCGCAAGCCGTCGTTATTTCTGTCGATTACCGCTTGGCACCGGAGAATAAATTCCCGACCGCCTGGGATGATGCGCTCGCGACGTACAAATGGACGGCCACCAATGTGGGCCGGTGGCGTGGTGATCCCCGGCGACTGGCACTCGCAGGTGAAAGCGCAGGCGGGAATCTTGCCATTTCGACGGCGATAGCCACCGTTGCCGCGGGAGTCACCAGACCCAAAGCAGTCATTACCATTTATCCGATAACGCAAACGGGTACGACGACGGAATCCTACGTCGACAGCGTCAATGCGAAACCATTGAGCAAGGCGATGATCGGGTGGTTCCTCGATAAGGCGTTGGATTCGCCTGCCGACAAGACGGATCCTAGGCTCGACCTCATTCATGCGAAGCTGTCACTCCTACCGCCGGTCACCATCATCAATGCGCAGATCGATCCTCTGAGAAGCGACGGAGCCATGTTGGAAGAGGCACTGAAACAGGTGAACGTCAAGGTTACGCGTAAGGAATATGAGGGTGTGACGCATGAATTCTTCGGCGCCGCTGCAGTCCTGCCGGCAGCGAAGGCCGCGCAGTCTTTCGCCGCTGAGCAACTCAAGGAGGCGTTCAAGGAATAGCTACAAAGTGTTAATCCCGAGAAAATATGCGCAAATCAAAGAACGCCTTACCTCACGCCTCGAGGAGCGCTGGCCCGGGATCTCACGGACTCCATCCGTTGCCACTGTGGCAAAACGCAACTACGCGACGACACGATTCTAGTGCGACCAACTACCTGGCATAGTAGTGCCGGTCCGAGCCATCGAACTCGCCGCTCGTACCAAACACGCCCTCCCGGTTTCGGGAACACAGTCTTGATTGACAGCAAGTACCGCATCTGAGTAGGCCTGAAGATACCGCGGCGGGGATTGATCAACGGGATACGTTCACCTGCGAATCGAAATCCCTCCGCTAGATTGTTCGCTGTCAGCACATCTCGAAGCTCCATCAAATGCCTCATATGCGCAAAGGCCGTCAGTCGCATCGCTGTATCGCTATCTATGGCGCTCATGCAGCACAGGCTCCCCAAAGGCGTAATTCTGGTATGCCCTATCACTTGGAACTGCTTGGAATTGCGCGTAAAGGTAAGCGGCATCAGTTCAAGAACACGGTTTTCCCGCTGCGGGCGGAATCTTTCGCCGCTTCGAGAATGCGCATCGCCGTCATATTCAGTCCCAGCGCGGATAAATCTATCGGTGCGACCTTGATCGTCCCGCGGACCATCGCGGCCAGATAACTAAACGGGCTGTCATCGGGCGGCGTCAGTTTCCGCATGGGTATCGTTTGCACCGCTTCTTCGCCCTTGCGCAGCGTCAAAGATTCGCGGTCGGCGCGGATGGCACCCGTGGCGCCGTAGATCTCGATGTCCTTTCTGCCGTAAGGCCAGTTCCAGGATGCCTGGATGATGCCCTGCGCCTTGGGATAGGTCACGATGATCGTCGCTTCATCGTCCACCTTGGGATATACCGACGGCTTGAGTTGCTGCGTGATCGCGGTGACGCTGTGGGGCGCTCCGCCTTGCATAAACCAAGTGAGCAGGTTCGCCCCGTAGCAGCCGAAATCCATCAGGGCGCCGCCGCCGTTTTTGACTGGATCGGTGAGCCATTCCAGAAACTCCTGGCTGCAACCGATCTCTTTTGGACCCCGGTGGCCGTCGTGCGCGACGAGCTTGCGCAGCTCGCCGATCGATCCTGTCTCGTCGATCAGCCGTTTAGCCTCGTAATGGCTCGCATACCAGGTCGTCTCATAGTTGGTCAGCAGATGAATGCCGTGCTTTTCGGCGAGTGCTTGCATCTTCCGTGCGTGTTCCACGCTGACCGCCAGTGGCTTTTCGACCATGACGTGAACGCCGCGCGGCGCACACTTCTCCACGACTTCGAAATGCTCCGCGGTACTGTTGAAAACCCAGACGGCCTCAGGCTTGACCCGGTCGAGCATCTCATCCAGGGACGCATGCAGGAGTGTTTGATCCAGGTGGTATTGCTGCCGATACCGCTGCGCCAGATCGTGGTTTGACTCGGCAATGCCGACGAGCTTGAATCCGCTCGGGTTTACGGTTTGCAGGATGCCGTGAACGTGGTCGTGGGTCAGTCCAGCGATGCCGACGCGCACCGGTTCCTCAGTCGACGCCGACGCCCGTGTTGCAGCCGCGGCTGGATTCACTCTGGCCTCGTCAATGAGCGGCAGTGCCAGTAGCGAGTGTACGAGAGTACTGCTGAACGCGCGCCTCGATTGTATCTCCGGAGCGTCGCTCTCGCTTGGGATCCTCTTCATAGCGAGCCTCCAGGCAGCTGCCTGATTTTGATATTCCTGAACCACACTTTGTCGCCGAGTAATTGGAAGTCGCCCGCACGCTCTTGTGTTTTTTCCTTCATGACGAGACGAAGCAGCCTCTTGTGCCTCCAAGATGAGACCGGGCCGCCCCGCCCTCGCAGATTAGTTGGAAAGCGTAGTATTTTGAATGCTGTTTCCGATCAATCAAAGGATTAAACGGCTCGAAACGGCCGTTTTTCAATCTGAGGTGGGACGTGAGCCCGTCGCGCCGAGTACCTCGGCCAACCAAGGGACGTTGCGGGAGCAGGCAGAACACAGTCGGAACACATGAAGACATATTCGCCCTGAGACGCTACACGCGGGGTTGCGCAATTGGCCAGCCTTTCAGCCGCGGCTCGAGAGTGCGAACCGTCGCACTCGCAGGCCTCTCGGATCATTGCTGATCTCGAATCCGATCTCGGCTTCCGATCTAAATAATGAGTGCAAGATTCATGCGAACATCCAACAGTTTGAAGACTCTCATCGCAGATTCTTTAGCAACGATCGTCCAGCTGTCGGTAACGGTCTCCTACCTCCCCCTCGAAAGAGCTATTTCATTTCGATCCTTTGTGGGCTTGTTCAGTCATCGACGAGTGGACTAGCGTTCATCATCTTTTTGAGAGGTATAACGATGCGTTACAGAAAATTCTTTGGAGTTATCGCGGTTGCGGCCACCTTCATTGCGGCAGCCTCAACATTATCGGCACAAAACAACAGTGATTGTTCTGAAGGCGACAAACAAGGTTTGTGCGTGCGAACTGCCCTGGTGACCTTTGATCGCGGCACGGAATCCTGGCAAGCTGACGTGTTACCGCAATTCGGTGGGTTTACAGCAGAGGAGACGGGTGGTTTTCCTGGGGCACAAGGGCATTTCATAGCGAATGGGGTCTTTGGCGCCGTCTTGTACAACAAGGTCGATCCCCGCTTCATAGGCGATCTCAGCCGCTTGAAGATCGTTACCATAAGCACCGATCTCAAGTCGAATAAGATCGTCACAGAAGGAACCACTACTCCTACGCCACGCCATTTGGTGCTTTCCCTCAGAAGTCATGCCTTAGCAAGAACTCCCTATGTCTATGCGAGCGTTGAATATGATCTGGGAAACATTCAACCGACTCAGGATTGGAAGACGTACGTTGTCAGCTTCACACCGGGGAGCACTGAATTGCCGAACGGGTGGGCGGGCTACGGCTCCGATGACCCCGTGACGGGGGCACCGAGGTTGCCCGCGGGCATTACCTTTGCGGATGTTCTGGCTCAGGTGGACGAGGTGGCATTCACCACATTCCAGACGGGCTTCTTTTATGACCCTGGGGACTTTGACCTTAATTTCGACAACATTCGCCTGACCAGGGAATGTAACCAACTTCTCGATACGCATTGTCGATAAACATCTTCAAAGATAGTTTTCCGCAGTCATTGAAATCAACCAGATCGCGGCTAGCCGCGATCCGGCTGATCAATTTCATTGATGTCCTGTCGGCAAGATCCTTTTGAGGACGACTCTTATTGAATTCCCGCAGCCAGGATTCGATATAAGTTGCCTCGCCTATCTGGGATCTTCGAGCGCAAGGGGCGTATCTATGAAATCGGGTAGGGCCGTTGGTTAGTTGGCCACGAATCCTCACATAGAAGGAAGCCTCTCTGAAATGCGATCACCACCGCATGGGTTCGATCGTTGGCTCCGAGTTTCGCAAGAATTCTCTTGATATGGCCTTTGACAGTGTGTTCAGAGATATTGAGTTCGGCTCCGATAAGCTTATTTGATCTGCCTTTAGAGATTGCTTTGAGAATTTCAGTCTCGCGTATCGTCAGGTCACTGTCTGTCGCGTGTTCCGCAAGCCGCCGGGCGACTTCGTCGGGAATGCATCGTTGGCCCCTGTGAACGGATCGTATTGTGTCGATCAGGTCAGTCCGGAGCATATGCTTCAGCAGGTATCCCGATGCCCCTGCCCTCAAGGCCCGAAGAGCGTGAACGTCGCCACTTGACGTAGCCAATACGATGGCACGAGCGGCAGGGTGAAAAGCGGTTATCGACGCCACGACTTCTATCCCATCCAGCTTCGGCATCCTGAGACCGACCAAGGAGACATCAGGCCGGAACTTGTGGAAGAGCTCAAGAGCTTCGATGCCATCCTGCGCTTCTGCAGCGACTAGCATGTCGCCTTGAGCATTGATATCTGCGCTGATCCCGGCACGCATGTGCGGATGATCGTCGGCCACCAGTACCCGAAGGGGCGATGATGTCGTCATTTTCGGCGTACCCTCACCTCAGACTGCCAGCGCCCATCTTGGCCAAGTCCAAACGTCGTCTCAGTAGCCAGAAATACCCCCGGATGGTTCTTTCGCACTGGGAGAGATCGATTGCCTTGCGCTGTTTGAGCTTTCGCTGCATTGCCTTGTTATTCATGGTGCTCCACGCCGACGGTTTCGAGCAGCGCGTGAGCGTCGAGACTTGCGGCGCGAAGCGGTCGGTGCCCGTGTAGCACCACGTCTCGGGAATGACATCAACCTTCACGCTCACATGCCATTGGCGTTCGGGCAGCAGCTCGCGCCGCCGCCACAGCACCCCAGCTTCTCGACTGCGCGCCGACCTGTGTCGTTAATGGCCTACCGAGTACAATGCCCAATTGGGTTTGACTGAGACTATGTACGGACGTAGTGTATCACTATGAGCAGGATTTCCAATAGAGATAAAATACTGGCTAACGGCCTCCAGGTCGTGCTCGAGGGCAGGCCAAAGCCGTCTTTGGCGTGCTCGGCAACGCCTGAGAACCGCATCCGGCTACCCTGCCTCTGATTTGTTACGATTGGCGTCGTCGGGTTGCGTCGCCTCTCTCCGGTTAATCCGTTGGCGTGGCACGCCCCAGGATTCGAATACAGCTTTTCACTGCCTGATCGAATCCCTTCCCGACTTCTCGGCTGCCCTCGCCATTCCCGACCTCGCCGCATTGATCTTCTCCGCATATTTCAGCGGCATCCGCGTCGTTACGCGCGCGCCTTTCGGCGGACCTTCTCACCGCCATAAAAGCGCGCGTCAAGCCGACCATCGACACCTTGCGATGCCTGCTCGCAGTACTCGATAACGCCGGCGTGCGCAAGATCCTGCCACCGCTCCATCTGCAGTCGCCGGACTTTCGGCAGACGCACCCAGAAAGTCGCTAACCCAAAGCGAATCGGATGTGCTCATGAAAGCGGAGGTCACATCCCGTAGCACCGCAGCGATCGAATATGAACGCGGCGGGCGCCATCAAGACGCAGCGCGCCTGCGGGCAGAGCTAGTCCTACTCAGTCGATACATTGCGTCATAGGCGAACGCCCGCAGCTCGACCTCCTCATTGGGAACGACCAAGAACTGCCCATTTCGACTGGTTTTGACGTGCCATACTAGCGCGGTCGGATGCCAGGCATCCTCGGGGATTTAATTGTGAGCGAATCCAACAAAGCTATTTTCTTAAGCTACGCAAAGCAGGATGCCGAAGCCGCTGAACGAATCTGCACCTCGTTGCGCGCTGCCGGGATAGAAGTCTGGTTCGATCAAAGTGAACTGCGTGGCGGCGATGCATGGGATGCAGCCATCCGCCGGCAGATCAAGACCTGCGCCCTGATCATCCCGGTCATCTCGGCAAACACGCAAGGACGTGCCGAAGGCTATTTCCGTCTGGAGTGGAAGCTGGCCATAGACCGCTCGCACCTGATGGCGCAAGACCGCCCGTTCCTGATACCGGTGGTGATCGACGGCACTCCGGAAGGCGATGAGCGGGT